>AMWB02164697.1_pt1 | contig 33091 bp, 33 predicted proteins | sample 200311 | NCBI WGS metagenome assembly AMWB02 (sample SAMN02737377, study PRJNA173069) | bioreactor metagenome | biome: anode biofilm in microbial fuel cells | place: USA: California | collected 2010-12-16
GCCAAATACAACCGACTGCTGGAAATCGAACATGATCTAGGCGGCTCCGCCCTGTATTACTGGTAATAGTACCCTGACCACAAAGGAGAACATGCCGGGGCCGGAGAGAAAGACTCCCGCCCCGGCCATACTTATGCAACCAATTGGAATCATTCACACTCCGTTTAACTCGCTAGAGGATATGCCGATTCAGCCGAAAGGGGCTGAGGGGGTAACAGGCACCATCGAACTGGAAGAACAGTACCTTGCAGGCCTGGCAGACCTGGACGGATTCAGCCATATCTACCTGCTCTATACGTTTCATATGGCGAAACGGACAGCCCTGACGGTGACTCCTTTCATGGACACCAGCCCCAGGGGGGTTTTTGCGACCAGATCTCCTCTGCGTCCCAACCATATCGGCATATCCATTGTCAAACTTGTTGGTGTTGAAAAAAACATTATCACTGTGCAGGGGATTGATGTTCTCAATGGATCGCCACTGCTCGACATCAAACCTTATATCGCTGCTTTTGATGCGGTACAGAACAGTCGTTCCGGCTGGATGCAAGGTTCGGCCGAGGACGTGAGCCGCAAACGTTCCGACGCACGTTTTGTTGGATGACAGAGAAGTGAGAAAATATATTTATAAAAAAATATCCTGGTGAACATTGACAGGAGTTTTAATCACATACAGAGTATGCTACTCTGGTACTGTTTTTCACCCGGCTTTCTTCCCATTTTCCGGGCGTATCTGAAATGGGAAAAAACTACCAAGGAGTCAGCACATGACCGATGCACCAAAGGAAAAACCTGATCCACAACGCGTGGCGATTTTACGATCCCTCCCTCTTGAGGTAAAACAACAGATAAGCGGCGAGGAGGCCGAGGCGTTTATGTATAATCGTGAGCTTCCCGAATCACTTCTGGAAAAACTCAAGGATTACCTTGTCGAGGAATAGCTTCATCATTTTTACGTGCAGTTCAAATCAAGAATCATGCAAAAGGAGAAATACATGACTGAAGAAAAACGTCCACCATGTCCGACATGTCAAGGAAAAAAAGTTATAGAGGGTGTCTGTGAGACAGCCTCGGAATGGAGTGGCACCCAGGACGATGATGGTATGCAATGCACACCCGATCAAGTTTGTCCAACCTGCAAAGGTAAAGGATATGAAGAATAAGTTCGCGTAACCAAAAAACCCGATTGGCTATTACCGGCACTCGGCAATACTAATCGGGTCAGCAGTTGTATCGCTTCTTACAGAGGTCCTCGTTTAATTCATAGTGGATGGCAAACAAAGCATCCATTTCATGAAGTCCCGGATATACAGTAAGTATGTTACTGCATCCCCTGTAAAACCAATCGTTTCGCCCCCGCTTCCCGCCAAAATCGGCAGCTCGTCATGCACCATTACAGCTCGCTGCTTAAAAAGAATGATGCCCCTCTTCTTCCACATTAAAAAAATGGTACCACCTCAACCTAAAGAAACAACGCAGAAAAGCCTGACATAAACTGACATTTACATAAAAGCGGATTGACTACGAGAGGTGCAGTAAATATTTTTTTATTCAGAGGCAGAGAAAAGAGAACCAGATTGATGACCTGCTCAATAGAGATCCACTTGCCAGTGCCGGTTACTCTATGGTACTTTTCGAGGGCTTCAAACACATTACCATCGAGCAGCAAGTAAAAAGTTGGTCGCCAATAGAGTCGAAACGATTGTCACCGCCAAGCAGCACAATCACCAGCCACAGGAGAACTACATGCGCGCCCACATCCTGCAACATGTTCCCTTTGAAGAGCCGGGCAGTATTGCTCCCTGGCTCAAAACAGCACATTACCAGATAACCGCGACAAGGTTTTATCGGTCGGCATCGTTGCCGAATCCGAGGGACATTGACCTGCTTATAGCCCTGGGCGGCCCCATGAGTGTCAATGACGAAGAACGATTCCCCTGGCTGCGCATCGAAAAGGAACTCATCAGACAGACCATCAAGGCCGGCAAGCCGGTACTTGGCATCTGCCTTGGCGCCCAACTCATTGCCAGTGCACTTGGCGAATCGGTCTACCCTAATCGGCGCAAGGAGATCGGCTGGTTTCCGGTGCAGGGTCTTGCGCACGAAGATGCGTCAATCTTTAGCTTCCCACCTTCGGTGGACGTATTCCACTGGCATGGCGAGACTTTTGATCTGCCTGATGAAGCCGTACTTCTGGCAAGAAGCGAGGCCTGTGAAAACCAGGCGTTTCAAGTGGGGCGCAGAGTTATCGGCCTGCAATTTCACCTGGAAACAACCCCGGAAACGGCCCAGGCGATAGTGACCCACTGCCGGCAGGAAATTCTGCCGTCAAAATTCGTCCAGCCCGAGGCGCTGATACTCGACCAGCCCCCGGAAAAATATCAGACAATCAACAAGTTGATGACCGACATACTCAATTTCTTGACAAAGAAATAAAACCATCACCCATCCCGGTCCAGTTGCGCTGGAAAGCGACGTCAACGGTCATTCGACACCTGTTGATCTTCTCCCAGGAGACATTATAGTTGGACAGCGGAACTGCCGTTCCGACATATTCTCTCGGTAATAAAAAGGATACAATGACCATGGAACTGGAAATCTTTTCTGACTATATCTGACCCTACTGCTATTTCATTACCGGGCGTATTGAAAAGCTGCAAAAAGAACACGGTGTAACGGTCCGCTGGCGTACATTCCCCCTCCACCCGGAGACTCCCGAAGAAGGACAGCTATTGCACGACATGTTCCGGACAAGTCCGGAAAAAATAGCTGCCATGATGGCCCAGCTCCAGGCCACGGCCAAAGAACTCGGCCTGCCCTTTGGGCCAAGAGACACCACCTACAACAGCAGACTCGCTCAGGAGCTGGGCCTCTGGGCCCAAGACCAGGGCAAAGGAGAGCCGTTTCATATGGTGGCCTTTCATGCTTACTTTGCCGATGGATTAAATATAGCCAGAATTCCCGTTTTGCTCGAGCTGGCCAGACAGGTCGGGCTGCCTGAAAAAGAAGCGGAAGAGGTCCTCACCAAACGCAGCTATAGACAACAGGTTGACAGGGACTGGGCCGATTCAAGGTTTAAATCGATCAACGCGGTACCGACCTTTGTCATGGGCCACCATAAACTGGTCGGTGCACAGAGCTATGCAGCGCTGGTCGACCTGGTGACCCATTACCGTCAGTGATTTATCCCCCTTAACTACCCCGCGACAGGCTTGCTCGCCTCATCCACCAGATAGAGGATCGACCGGTAGGGAATGCCGCCATGCAGCGACAAACCTATCTCACAGGTCTTACTGGTCGAATAGCCCGCCTCACAGGTACAGACATGATCACGCAGATCTTTTAAGGCCGCTGCATTGAGTTCCGGATAATTAAAGCCACGATCCCCGGCGAATCCGCAGCAGTAGATATCTGCAGGCATCACCACCTCTTTGGCACAGGCCCTGGCCAGCTGCTCGAGCTTGTTCTCCAGCCCCAGTTTTCTCGTTGAACAGGTCGGGTGAACCGCAACCTTCACATCCATCTGGGTAAAACTGAGCCGATCCATCAGGTACGTCAGGACAAATTCGATCGGTTCAAACAGCTGCAGGCGCTTATCCAGCGTCGTCTGCATCCGGTAAAAACAGGGGCTGGTGTCGCAGAGTATCGGAATTTCCCCGTTATTGCTCGCCGCTAACAGGGCATCGGACAGCTCTTTTGACTTTTGGTCGGCCTGCGCCATAAAGCCCTTGCTCTCAAACGCCTGCCCGCAGCAAAGACCCGCCAGCTTTGCCGGATAGATGACCTCATATCCGGCCTTTTTGAGCAGCGACTGCGTCTTCTGCGGCAACGGATCCCTTTCGGCGTCTTCCCGCGCCGGCCCGCTCATCGCCCGACTGGCACAGCTGGGAAAATAAACGACCTTCAAGGGGTTGTCCTCTCTTGCCCGCTCGGCTTTGATCTGCGGCACCCCGGACGGCATTTCCCGATTCCACAGAGGCAGCTGGTCCAGGGTCGCTTTTCTGGCCAGGGAAGACGCCTTCTCCATAAAGGGTGTTCCGGTCATCTTATGCACGGAATCAACCACATTTAGCGTTGTGCTGATGGTTTTGGCCACCCCGCCGAAATTGCCGGCCACCCAGTCGGCGACGGTGTTGCCGATTTTACCATTGGCTTCCTGCCGTAAGGCCTTCACCATCTTGCCGGTGTCAATGCCGACGGGGCAACGGGTGGAACAGAGACTGTCCGCCGCGCAGGTATCCTTGCCCGGATACCGATAGGCTTTGATCAGTTCTTTAACCTTTTTCGACTCCCCGGCCGCGGCCATCTGCCTGCTGATCTCACGACGGCCGACGATGCGCTGCCTCGGCGTAAAGGTCACATCTTTTGACGGGCAAACCGGTTCGCAGAAACCGCACTCGATGCATTTGTCGACTATTTCATGGGTGGCGGGCAGAGGTTTCAGGTCCTTGACATGCGCCTCAGCGTCGTCATTTAAGATGACCCCGGGGTTCAATAGATTATGCGGATCAAAGATACTTTTAATCTCGCGCATTAAATTAAAGGCCGCTTCCCCCCATTCTTTTTGGACAAAGGGCGCCATATTGCGCCCGGTGCCGTGCTCCGCTTTCAAGGAACCGTCATACTTCTCGACCACCAGCTGGACCACCTCGGCCATGAAATCCCGGTACCGCACAACCTCCGAGACAATGGAGAAATCCTGGGTGAAGACAAAATGCAGGTTGCCTTCGAGGGCATGGCCAAAGATAATCGCCTCATTATAATGGTATTTCTTAAACAGTTCCTGCAGGTCAAGCGCGGCATCGGCCAGATGTTCTCCGGGAAAGGCCACATCCTCAATGATGACCGTGGTACCGGTCTTACGAACCGCACCGACAGCCGGAAACAACCCTTTTCTGATTTTCCACAGGGCGTTGAATTCGGCAGGGACGTCGGTAAAGGTTATTGGCCGCACCGTCGGCAGTTCCTGCAGGGCTGCCTCAATCTGACCAATCTGGGCTTGCAGCTCCACTGCGGACTCGGCCCTGGTCTCAACAAGCAGGGCGGTTGTCGTTGCTGCCAGATCTTTCAGGTAATTCGGCATCCCCTCCTTATCTTCCACGGAGCGGAGCCCGGCACGATCAATCAGTTCGGCCGCGGCCACCGGTTGTCTGCGCAACAGTGGGATAGCCTGACAGGCAGTCTTGACATCCGGATAAAAAATAAGGGCGCTTGCCTTATGGCGATGTTCTACGACGGTTCGATAAACGACATCGGAGATAAACCCCAGCGTCCCCTCACTGCCGATCATCAAGTGAATCATGATATCATAGGGATCTTCGAAATCGACGAGGGCATTCAGACTGTAGCCGGTGGTATTTTTTATCTTGAATTTATAGCGGATTCGCTCCGTGAGCTGCTCATCGGCCAGGACCCGGGCTCTCAGCTGTTTCAGCTCTGTCAAAAGAGGTGCATGACTGCGCTCGAAGTCGGCCCTGCTCTTATCCTCGGCGGTATCAACCGCGGTACCGTCGGCCAGGACCAGCCGCATGCTGTCCAGGGTCTGATAGCTGTTCTGGGCGACTCCGCAGCACATACCGCTCGCGTTATTGGCGAGGATGCCGCCGATCTTCGCACTGTCTATTGAGGCGGGGTCCGGTCCTATCTTTTTGTCGAACTCGGCCAGAATGGCGTTGGCATGACTGCCGATAATGCCAGGTTCCAGCTGTATTTTTTCGGCATTGTCAAATACCCGGTATTTCCGCCACCCCTGCCCCAGCCGCACCAGGATGGAATCGCTGATAGCCTGCCCGGACAAACTGGTTCCAGCGGCGCGGAAGGTTACCGGGAGCTGTAATTTGCTTGCCTCTCGCAGGATCAGCTGCACCTCTTTTTCGTTTTGTACATTGATGACTATTTTAGGAATCAGGCGATAGAAACTGGCATCAGTCCCAAAGGTTATCGTTCTGAGTGGATCGATGATGATATTTTTTTTGGCAATGGTTCGCCCGATCGTGAGATAAAATTTCCGGTATTTTTCTGGCAGCATAAGGATCCTCTTTAAGGGAATTATTGTTAATTGATAACTATACCCATTAACATTTTTTATTCCAGCGTTAATTCATCGACCACAATAGACTGATATGGTTTGATGCATTTTCATTTCAAGCGCTTATGGTGTTGCTTCTTTACACAAAACCATTGCTCCTGTATAAACATTGACAGGAACTGTATGCAATCTATCTTCCAAGGAAATGCAGGAGTTACCTTCATCAGCCCAAACTTTTAAAGAGGAGAAAACGTATGAAACGACGCAATACATGTCTGCAGTTTTTCCTGTGCCTGACTTTATTATGGCTGCCGGCTGCCTCTCTCGCTGCCGGACCGGATACGCTTGTTGTTGGCGTACCCTCAGACATTCACACCTTGGATTCCGGAGTTTCAAGCGATAATTACGACTGGCGGCAAATTTACCCCTGCTATGACCGGCTGGTAAAGTATCGGACAATTGACGGCAAGGGATCAACCGAAGTTGAACCACAGGCGGCAGAATCCTGGTCTGTTTCCAGTGACGGCACGGTCTGGACCTTCAAAATCCGCAAGGGTATTACCTTTGACGACGGCGGTCCACTCGACGCGGCAGCAGTCAAATTTTCCCTCCAGAGAACCCTGACCATAGGCAAAGGCCCTGCAGACAATATCAGTGCCATCAAATCGATGCGAATCATCGATGCCGACACCCTGGAAATAACCTTGAAAAATGCGTATGGCCCCTTTCTGCAGACCCTGGCCACAGATGGCGCCTCAATCATCAATCCGGCGGTCATGAAGCATGAAAAAGACGGTGACCTGGCCCAGGCATGGCTGACCGAACATACCGACGGCAGCGGTCCGTTCAGACTGGTTGAATGGAATCGTGGCCAGCAGGCCGTACTGGAAGCCAAACCACACTACTGGGGCGGGGCTGCAAAGCTCAAAAAAGTTGTTATTCGGTTCATGTCCGAATCGTCCGACCGACGGATGGCCCTCGAACGCGGCGATATTGATATCGCGGAGAATATCCTGATTGACCAGATTCCCGCCCTGGAAAAAAACAGCGACATCGTTGTCAACCGCTTCCCTTCCCAGCTGGTCGAATACGTGTATGTCAACAACCAGAAAGCGCCTCTCAACAACCCACTGGTCAGGCAGGCCCTCAGTTATGCCGTTGACTACAAAAGTATTATCGATTTCGTCCTGCAAGGCAACGGGGTACAGATGCGCGGCCCTGTTCCGGAAGGAATGTGGGGCCACAAAAAAGATGCCTTTCAATACTCCCATGATATCGCCAAGGCCAAGGCCCTGTTGAAAAGCGCGGGCCTCGATTCAGGAATTGAGCTGACCCTGCTGTATTCCGACAGGCGTTCCTCCTGGGAACAGATAGCCACCATCCTGCAGAGTAATTTCGCCGATATCGGCGTTACCTTGAAACTCCAGCTGATGGCCAATCCGGCCCTGCGCGACCTCGTCGACAAAGGAAATTTCGAACTCTGCCTCGGGGCATGGAGCCCGGACTTCGCCGATCCCTACATGTTCATGAATTTCTGGTTTGACTCAAAACTCTGGGGCCTCCCCGGCAACCGCAGTTTCTATAAGAACGACAAAGTAGACAGCTTGATACGCAAGGCGGCTGAGGTCAGTGACCAGGGCGAAAGAACCCGGCTCTACGATCAGGCCCAGGATATTATCATGGGCGATGCGCCGTATATCTTCCTCTACCAGGTACAGACCATCGTGCCGATGCGCAAAAATGTGGCAGGGTATATTTATAACCCGATGCTCGAGTCGATGTACAATTTTGCCAATATTTCCAAGAAATAGCCTTTGGAACCGATCGTCGGGGATCGTCTGAGCCAGGCCGGTCCCCGGCGATTTTCCATGCCCAGAAACCTCAGCAATGCGAATCATCCAATTTATAGTGAGACGATTGATCTATATGATCCCGGTGCTTTTCGGGGTCACGGTCATGGTTTTCATAATATCTCATGCGATCCCCGGGGACCCGGCACAAATGATCGCCGGCCCCAAAGCCAGCCGGGAAGCCGTTGAACATATCCGGCAGGCGCATGGTCTGGATAAACCTTTGCCCTATCAATACGTTACCTTTATAACCGGGCTTGCCAGGGGCGATCTGGGCACCTCGATCCGCAACCATCGGCCGGTTACCGCTGATTTATCCGATTTTTTCCCGGCCACGCTGGAGTTGACCCTGGCAAGCATCATTGTTTGTCTCGGCATCGGCATACCGCTGGGCATAATCTCTGCGGTAAAGCGCAATCGGCTGACCGATCATTTGACCAGGATCTTCTCGGTATTCGGGGTGTCCATGCCGGTTTTCTGGCTCGGCCTGATGCTGCTGCTGCTGTTTTACCGGAACCTGGGGTGGCTTCCGGGATCGGGGCGGCTCGACATTGACTTCAGTCCGCCGGCCTTTGTCACCGGTTTGTACCTGATTGATTCCCTTTTTGAAGGCCGGTTCGATAAATTTGTTAATGTGTTTGCACACCTCATCCTGCCAGCCTTCTGCCTGTCCTATGTCTACCTGGCAATCGTGACCAGAATCGTTCGCTCATCAATGATAGAGGTTCTCGGTCAGGAGTATATTACCACCGCCCGCGCCAACGGTATCTCCGAAACGATGATAGTCGTGAAGCACGCCTTTAAAAATTCACTGATTCCGACAGTTACCATTATCGGCCTCTCTTTCGGCGAACTCCTCGGAGGAGCGATCCTGACCGAGACCATCTTTGGCTGGCCGGGCATGGGAAAATATGTCGTTGACTCGGTCAACTATCTCGATTTTCCGGCAATTATGGGCTTCACCCTCATGGTCTCCCTGGTGTATGTGTCGATGAATCTGTTCGTCGATGTGCTCTATGCCTTTCTGAACCCCCGGATTAAATACTGAGACGCTGGTAAGCCGGTATGAACGTATCTCTTATGAAAACATTCTTTGAAAACAGCCCAAGATGGCGGGAAATTAAACTCACGGTGACCCTGCTCCGCCGCAATCCTACCGCCGTGGCCGGCTTTATTATCCTGCTCTCACTGGTTTTCATGGCTCTTTTTGCCGATATATTGGCCCCCTACGACCCGATTCGCATCAGTTTAAGCCAGCGACTTAGCCCCCCTGAAATAGCCCACTGGTTCGGCACCGACGAAATGGGCCGCGACATCCTGAGCAGGATACTTTTCGGCGCCCGGATCTCCCTTAAAATAGGCATTATTGTCATTTGCATAGCAGGCGGGCTCGGATCAATAATAGGTGCGGTCTCCGGCTATTATGGCGGGTGGGTTGACAACCTGCTCATGCGTTTGATGGACGTGATTCTCTCCTGCCCTTCCCTGGTCTTAGCCATGGCGCTGGCCGCAGCACTTGGACCGAGCCTCAACAACGCGATTATGGCGGTTTCCTTTGTGATGATTCCAAAGTTCGCAAGACTCGTCCGCGGGGACGCTCTGGCCGTCAAAGAAATGCAGTTTATTGCCGCCGCCAGGGCTTCCGGTGCCAGGAACTGGTGGATTATCGTGCACCATATCCTGCCGAACTGTTTGAGTTCGGTCATCGTTTTAGCAACACTTACCCTGGGCGATACCATCCTTATTGCCGCCTCACTCAGCTTTATCGGACTTGGGGCGCAACCGCCGCTTCCCGAGTGGGGTGCCATGATCAGCGTCGGCAGAAAGTTTCTTATGGACCAGTGGTGGTATGCAACGTTCCCAGGTCTGTTTATTTTGATAACCGTGGTCGGTTTCAATATTCTCGGCGATGCCTTACGAGACATCATGGATCCCCGCATCCGAAGGTAAGAACTATGGCCCCACTGCTGAGAATCAAAGACCTATCCGTTGAGTTTGCCAATTACCAGGGGACATCCAGAGTTCTGGACAACATCTGCTTAACTGTTGATCAGGGTGAGATTCTCGGTCTGGTCGGGGAAAGCGGTTGCGGGAAATCGGTCACCGCCCGTGCAATATTACAGCTCATCCCGCAACCTCCTGGAAATATTTCCGCCGGAGCTATTTATTTCAAAGACGAGGATCTGTTAACCGCCTCGAAAAAACGCATCCGCCAGGTCCGGGGCAATGAAATTTCGATGATTTTCCAGGAGCCGATGAGCAGTCTGAACCCGGTCTTCACCGTACGCAATCAGATGATGGAGGTGGTGCGACGGCATCGTAAACTGAAAAAGAAAATTGCCTATGCCATGTGTGTTGATATGCTGAAACAGGTGCAGATGCCGGACCCTGAACAGGTATTGCAAAAATTTCCCCACGAACTCTCCGGAGGGATGCGCCAGCGGGTGATGATAGCCATGGAACTTATCTGTGATCCGGAACTGCTAATTGCCGATGAACCGACGACGGCACTGGATGTTACCGTGCAGGGACAGGTCCTGGCCATCTTGACCTCTCTTAGCCGCAGGCGCAATATTTCCGTGCTGATCATCACCCACGACATGGGGGTGGTCGCCCAGATCTGCGACCGGGTGGCGGTGATGTATGCCGGCAGGATTGTTGAGCTGGCGCCGGTGCATCAGCTCTTTGCCACCCCGCACCACCCGTATACAAAAGGCTTGATCGCCTCTATCCCGGAGATGGACGGCAAAGACAGCACCGAGCCGGACAGGACGGGTGCGAAAACCCTCTACTCAATACCCGGCAGTGTCCCAACATTAATGGATCCCCCCCGAGGCTGCAGGTTTCACCCCCGCTGCCCATTGTGCGAAGAGATATGTGCGCAGGAAGTGCCCCCGCTCGAGTCCGTTTCTCCAGCTCACCTGGTGGCATGCCATTTCAAGCTGGGGAAGATAGCATGACAGCCATTATTGCAACAAGCAATCTGCTTAAAAAATTCGAGGTGAAAAGCGGCTTTATCTGGCAAAAGGCGCAGCATCTAACCGCCGTCGACCATGTTTCACTGAGCCTCAACAGCGGGGAGACCTTAGGTCTCGTGGGCGAGTCGGGCTGTGGCAAATCAACGGTCGGGAACTGCATCCTGCGGCTCATAGAAGCCGATGGTGGTGCGGTGCTGTACAAAGGCGAGAACATCCTGACCAAAAAAGAAGCCGAATTCAGGCAACTTCGCGAAAAATTACAGATCGTCTTCCAGGATCCGCAATCCTCACTCGATCCCAGAATGACCGTGGCAAAAATTGTCGGCAATCCTCTGCTCATTCAGCAGGGTATCAAGGGACGTCACCTGCGTGAGCGGGTGCTGGCGGCCCTCACTGATGTAGGCTTAAGCGCCGAGCATCTTGACCGCTACCCCCACGAGTTTTCCGGTGGGCAGCGCCAGAGGATCAGCATCGCCCGGGCCCTTATCACCAATCCAGAGTTCATTGTTTTTGATGAACCCACTTCCGCTCTGGACGTTTCGGTACAGGCCCAGATTCTGAACCTGATCACAGATTTACAGAGAAAACATAACTATGCCTACCTCTTTATTTCCCATGATCTCGCCGTGGTCAAACATATCAGTTCACAAATAGCGATTATGTATCTTGGACGAGTTGTCGAAACCGCACCTAAAAAAAGATTTTTCGCCAACCCGTCTCATCCGTATACGCAAGCCTTAATCGCCTCAGTTCCCAAGCCAGACCCGTTCAACCGCCAGGAACTCGCGGTTGTCAGCGGAGATATCCCGAGCCCGCTGCATATTCCAGTGGGGTGCCGTTTTTCCACACGCTGTCCGGCGGTGATGGATATCTGCAGAAAAAAAATGCCGCCAAATATTAACCTGGCACCGGACCATTGGGTCGAGTGTCATTTATACAGCGAGTCGCTGCATACCAGGCAATCAATTCAACCCGACTAACAACATTACTTTTATGACGAGCACATTATGAAAATTTTAATTTCCGCTGATATAGAAGGCATTGGTTCAGTCGTCAGACGCGAACACTCCGGGGTCACGGAAAGGGAATATCTCCTGGCCAGAAACCTTATGACCAAAGAAGTGAATGCCGCGATTCGCGGGGCATTTGATGGAGGCGCCGCAGAGGTGCTGGTGGTTGACGCCCACAACGTCGGGCTGAACCTGAACCCGGAAGCCCTTGACGAACGGGCACGATTGATAATGGGTTCTCCCAGACCACTGGCGATGATGGAAGGGATCGACAGAGGAATCGATGCGGTGTTTTTCATCGGCTACCATAGCATGGCCGGCACGGCCGATGCTTCCATCCCGCATATTTTTCACGGCAGGATTGCCGAACTGAAGTTTAACGGCATTAAAGTCGGAGAAATCGGCCTCAATGCCCTTATCGCTGGCTATTACCAGGTTCCGGTGGTCATGATCTCAGGCGATGACACGACATGCCGGGAGGCGAAGGAATTACTCCCCGGGATCGAGACCGCCGTGGTGAAGGAAGCTATTGGCTCCTATGCGGGAATCTGTTTTCATCCTTCGTTTTGTCAACAACGGATCTATGAAACGGCCAAAAGCACCCTTGCCGGAAATATTCGAGTCCAGCCTCTCACCCTGCCAACAGGGTCGGTCACCATGGAAATACGATTCACCACCTCTTCAGCGGTCGACCGGGCAATGCGGCTACCGGGAACAGAACGTGTCGGTGGAGACAGCATACTTTACAGAGCACTTGACTACGCTGTCGCGTATAAGGCGTTTACAGCAGTGGCAGACCTGATGGAGCTTGTCCATTTTATCTAAACCCTGTTACACTTCCCATTTTGGAGGAACCTATGGTCACATCTATCATCCTGATGAATATCGAACGTTCAAAAATCAACAAGGTCGCAGAACAACTGGAAGGCACCCCGGGGATATCCGAGGTGTATTCGGTGAGTGGAAACTATGACCTGATCGCCATTGTCCGTGTGGCATCCAACGAAGAGCTGGCGAACCTGGTTACCAACAAGATGCATGCGATCAAAGAAATCCTGAAAACCGAGACGATGCTCGCCTTTAAAGCCTATTCCAGGCACGATCTGGAAGCTATGTTTTCAGTGGGAATGTAAAGCGTAAGACCGAAGCACGAGTTGCCGTTTTCGCCGCTACTGCCGGCAAATCAGTCGTGCTTACTTTCCGGCACACCGGGGGCAGGTAGTTATAGCAAATTGCGGATCATCGCCGCTTTGCAGCATTTCATCAAAACTCTGCCACCTGCCATCATACTTGTTGTATATATTCTGGCAGGCCCGGCAGACGGTCACGGGGCTCTCCAGCATTTCCAACTGATTGAGAGCCTCACGCAGCTCAGTCACCGACTCGGAAAGTGACGCCTGCGTGCGAACCAGCCTCTCAGCCACCCTGGTCCGTGCCCGAAGCTCGTTGTTATTGAAGGGCTTGGTCATATAATCATCGGCACCGGCATCAAACCCGCGAATGATATCTATTTTGCTGTCCCGACTGGTCAACAGGATAACATACGGAGGATTTTCAACATCCAGCTCTTTTGCCCGCCGGCAGACCTCAAGACCGTCGAGAACTGGCATTTCCCAATCGAGAATCGCGATCTGGGGGGCATCGGCCCTTTGCAGCCTGGCCCAGGCCTCTTCCCCGTTAACCGCACTCTCCACACGATATCCCCAGTTCTCCAGGCTCACCTGAACCATCATCCGGGTGGTAAATTCATCTTCAGCTATCAATATTTTCACGATTTCCCCTCTACGCACGTACGTCTGAAAGTCTGTCAAAAAACGAGCAAACGGAGTATATTTTTCAACAGGAACACCTTGAAGATACCGCCAAGGCACTTCCCCCTCAGAAGGGGCATTACAATGATTCCCGGTGTATTTCCCGTCGGTTCAGGCCGACCTGTCTTTTTTCTCACATCTTGACTTTTTACCATCAGGATGGCAATACATCAGCAGGCATAACTGTTTTACTCCCGTCCTGGCGATAATCCACTGTAAGCCTGCCTGTATCTGTATTATACTTATCATATCGTCTAATATTTTGCAGTGTCATGTCAAGTAATATCCGCAAGTTGTTACGTGACGAGACACTATTGCCTTTTCATAAGCGCATGAATAAGCACTATAATTTCTCTTTGAAAGCTCGATTTACTCCCGCTTTCCGAACCGATGAAGCAGTCTCGGCCTCTTCGTACTGGTTTATTTTCCAGGGCGAAAAGCTGTTGACAACCGTCACGGAAAACACTTCGAACAGTATCTGCACCTGCTCTCCAGAACAGTTGGGACTGCAACCGATCTTCAGCCAGTTTCTGGGCCGGTACGGCAGCACCAATTGCTTTGTGGCCGAAGTCGGCGACGACGTCACCCCTGCGCCCTCACTGCGGTTCAAAGGGCTCAGAAGCCTTTTTGGAACCGTGGAGGAAGACATCTTCAGCCTCGCAGGGCGGGCGATACAGATCCTGCACTGGAACAGGGAACATCAGTTCTGTGGAAAATGTGGCACCACCATGAAAAACCGTACATCCGAACTGGCCAAGATCTGTCCGGCCTGTGGTTTCGTCAGCTTCCCCCGACTGTCGCCGGCGGTAATCATGTCTATCATCAGAAAAGACCATATCCTCCTGGCCCGGGCGCCGCGTTTTCCACCCGGCATGTACAGCACCCTGGCCGGCTTTGTCGAGCCGGGGGAAACCCTCGAGGAAGCGGTGAAACGCGAGGTGCGGGAAGAGGTGAATGTGCGTATTGGTAACATTACTTATGTCGCCAGCCAGCCCTGGCCGTTCCCACATTCGATTATGATCGGTTTTTCCGCTGACTATGTCGATGGAGAAATTGAAATTGATGATGACGAGATAGAAGATGCCCAGTGGTTTTCGTTGCGAAATCTGCCGGTTTTACCTTCAAAGATTACTATCGCCAGGTTGCTTATTGATAATTTTGTATTGGGCAGTGCCTGATACTCTCCTGCTAGAATCCATCCACCATACGAATCAATTTGAAATTATTCAAAAAAGCAGTTTGCAGTGCTGCCACATGATTATATTTGGCCCGGGACAGGTTGGCAATCGCTGCGAGCAGATCCGACTCCCGCTCCAGCCCTTCATTGTACTTAAGCTGCGTTATCCGTAAATTCTCCTCAGCCTGTTCAATCGAACGCCTGGCTACCCCGACATTTTCGAGACTTACTTCAAAATCGATATACAGATTATTTAACTCCGTGACCAGGCCATTCTTTAATTCGTCCAGCTCATATTGGGCGGACCGGGTCGCAAGTTTTGCCCGGGCGACCGAAGCCTCGGTGGTGAATCCTTGAAAAAGATTCATCGACAACACCAGCTGTGCCCGATATTCTTCGTCTTTTGACGAGCCGCTGCTGTTGATATAGTTGTCGCTGTAATTTCTGTAGCTGCCGACGACATCAAGTTTGGGATAGTAGCCACTTTTCGCCGCCGTCGATCTGGCCCTGTTCGCATCGATCACCGACTCAAGTGCCTTAATTTCACTTCTGGCAACAAGCATTTTATGAAGGTATTCGTCTTTATTCACCGAGGAAGGAAGGTTCTTGAAATCGGCAAAATCAAGGTCTGCTAATTTAATCTCGCTCCCCACCTGCCGGGCAAGGCCGTTGACACTTTTTTTCAACCCGGCATCGGCAGCCTTCAAGGTGATATCGGCGTTGTCGTAATCAACGCGGAATTTCAACAGGTCGTTTCTCCCGATCAGCCCCACTTGAAACCGGCTCTCCCCGTCTCGATACACTTTCTCCAGGGTCTGAAAAGCAGTTTCAGCCACTTGACGGTTGGCCCATCGTTCAGAAACCGTCAAATAGGCAAGGGCGACATTCAGCTGGACATCCTGCCTGATGCCCTCCAACTGATACTCGGCGACCTGTCGCTGTTTTTCTGCCGACTGCACATTGTACTTGTCACGAAATCCGGAAAAAATATTCCAGCTGATACTGCCTGCCACCACCGAGTTTTCCCTGGCCTCTCCAAGAGGGGTGGCCTCATTGAGGGAATTGGCAGTATACCCTATATTAACAGAAGGATAATACCCGCCCCGGGCAAGCGTAATATCTTTCTCACTTTGTTGAAGGCTCATCATATACTGGCTGATCACCTGCCTGTTATTGAGCGCCAGCTTCTGCATTCCGGCAAGATCTATGGCCCAGCCAGATGAGGCGCAACACAGCAACACTACAAACAAGAACAGAACTCTCTCCAGCCTACGCGACATCTTCATCAGACCGACTCCTTTCTAACCATATGACAAAAACCCATAATGAGCGGATACCCGGAAGGACTTCACACCTGTCATTTTTTCCATTGCCCAGTATTCAAGGGCGACCAGACAATACAGGTCGATTTGACCAGAAAATCATCCTCACCTTTCAGACATTTTTTCTATATTGTTTCGTATTGCCTTGAGCACTTCAGCGGCAGCCTGCTGTTTGTCATCGGCAATTCCTTGAACCAGCTCGACGCGCAGGGTGTCAAAGAGGTTTATCACTTCGTCTTTCAGAGCTTTCCCTTCTTTGGTCAGAAAAACCAGGATCGACCTCCGGTCCTCCGGATTAAGCTTTCGAATAATCCGGTTTTTTTTCTCCAGACGATCGAGAATTCTGGTCATATTGGCTGGGCTTTTGCCGGTCAGTGCGCTCAGTTCACGCTGCGGAAGTCCATCACAAAGGTCGGCTTGTTTCATCACCTGCAACTGTTCCACCGTGAGATCATAGCTCTTTAACCGCTGATCGGCATAACTTCGCATCGCCCGCGCAGTAACACCGATCAACCGCCAGAAAGATGCTTCCCCCGCTGTCTCCATCTGCCCTCTCCATGATAGTTAACGAGGCAACAATTTACGCGTAATCGCAACCACTGTCAAGAGATGATAAAAACTGATCATAAGGAACGTAATATGGACAGAGGCGGAGAGAAGTACTACTGTTATGCGTGAGGATGAAACGTAAATGCGGCAATGTACCTTTGACCCCTTATTTCAGGAGGAACCATGGGAAGATTTTCTCGATTGACCATACTGCTGTGTACCTTTTTGCTGCTTGGTGGATGCGGCTACAACTCGTTGCAAGTCCAGGAAGAAGCGGTTTTCAAGGCTTGGGCCGATGTCGAATCGACTATCCAGCGACGGGGGGATCTGATCCCGAACCTGGTCGAAACGGTGAAAGGCTATGCCAAACATGAGGCAGACACCCTGGAGGCAGTCATCAACGCCAGATCAAAGGCAACATCAGTACAGCTTTCGCCCGATGACTTGAGCAACCCGGCGGCCATGGCCAAGTTCCAGGAGGCACAGGGTGGCCTTACCTCAGCCCTCAGCAGGATGATGCTGGTAGTCGAACGATATCCCGACCTGAAAGCCAATCAAAATTTTCTCGATTTACAATCCCAGCTCGAAGGAACAGAAAACCGTATTAATGTTGCCAGACAGCGCTACAACCAGGCAGTTGAAGGGTTTAACAGTTCCATACGAAAATTCCCGGCAAGTTTGACCAACAGCCTCCTGCTGCACCTGGAAAGAAAGGAATATTTTAAAGCAGATGAAGCGGCAAAAGCTGTCCCAAAAGTGAAATTTTAACACAGGATGTTGCATGATATCGGGTAAAAGGGTCCGCTCGCGTATATTTTCATTCTTATTGGCAGCACTGAGCCTGGGCATGCTTTTCCAGGCCCAGCAGGGTATGGCGCTGGCTATACCGGCACTGACGGCCAGGGTCAATGACTACGCCGAGATGCTTTCACCCGCCACCAGACAGCAGCTTGAAAGTGTTTTGGCCGCTTTGGAAAAGAGTGATTCCACCCAGCTCGCTGTGCTGACAATTCCTTCGCTTGAGGGCGAAAATATTGAGGAATTTTCATTAAAAGTTGTCGAAAAATGGAAACTGGGCCAGAAGAATCTCGACAATGGCGTTCTGCTGCTGATTGCCAAAAACGACCGTAAACTGCGCATTGAGGTCGGCTACGGCCTTGAAGGCGTGCTGACCGACCTGACCAGTGGACGGATAATCCGGGATATTATCACTCCGCAATTCCGAAATGGCAATTTCGACCAGGGCGTGATCAATGGCGTTTCAGCAATTATTGCGGCAATACGCGGGGAATTCAAGACCCAGGAGCTGGCATCATCCTCCATCCAAAAGCCAGATGGCAACATCGAAGGCATGGTTATTTTTCTGCTTTTCATCCTGTTTAACATCAGCAAGATCTTTGGCCGCAAGAAAATGGTGGCGGCAACAATCAGTGGGGTTGCGGTTCCGGTTTTAAGCAGTTTATTTCTGGGTTTTCAATGGTTGATCTTTCTGGCACTCATTCCGGCCGGATTTCTCGCCGGTTATCTGGCCAGTACGTTTTTTGCTAATTTCAGCGGGTCATCCGGCAGACGGCCTGGCGGCTTTGGGGGATACTCTTCCGGAGGCTTCGGCGGGGGAATCAGCAGCGGCGGAGGTTTTGGTGGCGGAGGTGGTGGTTTTGGCGGTGGCGGTTCATCGGGGAGTTGGTAAGATGCAGAAGACAAACACACTGGCTGAGAAGTTTCTCACCGCAGCCGAGCAGCAGCAAGTGACGGACACTGTGCAGGAAATGGAGCGAATTACGTCAGGCGAAATTGTGCCGATGATTGTCTCGCGCAGTCATGAGTATCCAATGGCTGCTGTAACCTGCAGTGTCTCCATGATTTTGCCATTGGCGCTGCTGCTCACCCATCTGATTGGCGAACGAATCTGGATCGGATCACAGAATATGTGGCTCTTTCTCGGTCTCTTTACCTGTCTCTACGCCCTGCTCTATCCCGTGGTAATCCGGTCCGATCGCGTAAAACATTATTTCCTGAACCGCAGACAGGTAACAAATGAGGTAGAAAAAGGGGCTTTGTCGTCTTTTTACTCCGAGCAGTTGCACAAGACAAGGGACGCTAATGGCATTTTAATCTATATCTCCGTTATGGAACGTAAGGTATGGATACTCGCTGATGCGCATATCAACGCGAAAATAGACCAGAGCGAATGGGACGCCATAGTAGCTGATCTCACCACCGGAATCAGAACCGGGAGGCCTTCCGAGGCCATCTGTGAAGCAGTACGTCGGACAGGCCACATACTGCATACCCATTTTCCTTACCAGAGAGACGATAAGGATGAACTGCACAACCTTATTATCCGGTAGCAGCCAAGAGGAAAATTCGCCTTGCTTGATTTTGACAAATAGCAGGCAAGGCGGCAGCAAGCCTCTTACTCGCCACCATGGTACTCATTGGTACCGGTTTGATTAGCCCTGGTTGCTCTTGCCCGAAAAAAAAACAAGCATAAAGTGATCTGTCATATATCCGCAGAGATCAAGTTTTAAAACAAAATAGTATCGCTGTTAGGAAGGGCCCGCCTTGTCTCTCCAATGCGGGTCCTTCTTGTGGTATACCTTTGTGCTGCCTGTGTCTGATCCGCTTTGATTCTACTTTTTTTTCAAACAATTACACAACGCACAGGCCTTGCCTGAAATATTCCCGGATTTAACCAAAAGACTTTAAAACAAAAGTTCCTGCTGCAACCGTAATCGATCAAATCTCCCGTTAATACTGCCTGCTTTTCACCCTCTATTATTCCCCGCCTTCGCCCTCCAGGATGTCCCGACACCAGGAGATAGCAGCCATAGCCTGAGGAAAGCCGACAGTCGAGATAAGAAGCAGCAAGGTGTGGTAAATCTCCTCCCGGGTCGCGCCGGCCTTTATCGCCCGGCGGGTGTGAGAATGGACGGACCCCTCTGATTTTGATGCAGCGGCGGCGGCGAGTTGCACGAGATGACTGGTTTTTTCGTCAAGAGGTCCAAGGTCTCTGACGGTTGTACCAAGATTTTCCAATGCTGCGATAACCTGTGGGTAACGTTTTGAAATATCATGGTAGGTTTTGCTGGGGCTGTGATTTTTTTTCATGACATATCCTATCAGTTCAATTGGCATTTTCCGGAATCCTTTTTTTATCAGGAAGTACCGGCCTTATAGCTGCACTGTACTACAGTATATTGTGCAGGAAAAGAAAACTCCTTAGCGAAGAAAGATAATTGCGCCGCAAGGGCAAAGCGCTGATGACCAATCAGAGAAGCACCCGATTAAACCTGGCTCCATTCAGACTTCGCGACAATTCAAGTGCACAGCATGTTATTTTTACGGCGCACTCAAGCAACCATTTCCCACAAAAGCACAACCCGCACACCAAATACATCAGAACGACGCGGTTTAATGGTAAAAGTTTCAATTTGACAGGTATCGATACGAAAGGAGTCAGCCAACGCAGTCACCTGCTGCTCAACTTCAACCGCAAGCTGTTCAAGGGAGTTCTGGAGATCAACAACATCCTGCTCGACGCGCCGCACATCACTTTTTTCCTTGGCAACCCGGCCTATGCTGCGCACTCCCGTCGCCGCCTTACCGATGTTGGCGGCGGAAAATGCCTTTCGGCCCAAAAAGGCGCCAACGACAGCGACACCAAAGGAAATGAGAGAATCCGTTGTTTTTGCCTGTACATCCACTTTTTCCTTGGCCAGTTTATCAAGGGCATCTCTCAGTTTCTGTTCCAACCGGTCCTGTTGGACCTGATATTTCTTTCTCAGTTTGTCTATCGCTTCATCTTTCTGCTGACGCAAAAAATCGCCGAGACGGACCTTGAAATCGCGCAGATCCTCCTTCGGATCGGACTCAAAATCAACACCGCCGTCTTTAACCCGAAAGAGCTCCAGCTGTTTGTTTTGATAGAGATACTCACTCAACCCTCTTTCGAGTTCCCGAAAATCCTTCATTTGGCTGATAGCCGGCGGCAGCGGATAATAGAGACTGCCGGCCGGAGAATTCGGCTTACAATCACCAAATGTATACGGTCCGACGTCAGCCAGGTCCCAGTCTGGCCGGGTAAACGAATCATCCAGATACTGCCGCAGGTTGATTTTTTCGACCACATCAATATTGCGCCTGGCGTTAAAGAACCTGACCGATGCTTCAGCACTGAGCCATGGTTCAAAGCAAACCTCCTCGCTGACAACATTGAGCAGATAATAGAGCTGCTCGATACCCTGCGGCACAAGTGGCGCAGGCCCTGCCCCATTCCTGACAGTAGAGGGCTTGGCTAAAGAGAGTGCCTGCGCTTCAGACAACGGCCCGGCGGTTTCCTTCTTCACTCCCATCAATTTTTTAATATCGTTATTCGACATCGGCCCCTTGAGATACGACATGACCCAGCGGGTCTCAAAAAGAACCGGCTCGTCCAGATGCACTGAATTGAGCAGAAAATGGCGTCCCTTCATGTTGGAAAGCAGTTGTTTCACCCGGCCCACATCGAGTTTTCCATCACTTGCCCCGACAATACCCTCCACCACTCGATCCTGGTCTTGCCTGGTTTGCAGCCGTCCGACAAACCAGCTGCCGATGTTGGACAAACCCTTATAATCCAGATCAACCGGATTCTGGGTAGCCAGCACTACGCCGATGCCATAAGCGCGGGCCTGCTTGAGCAAAAGCATCATTGGCTTTTTCGATGGCGGATTGGCTATTGGCGGAAAATATCCATATATTTCATCCATATAAAGAAGCGCTTTCAAGGAAGACGCCCCCTGTTGTCGCCGCATCCAACCGATATACTGGTTGAGCAGCATGGTGACAAAGAACATCCGCTCGGTTTCACTGAGGTGGGCAATGGAGAAAATGGCTGTCCGCGGCTGCCCTTCCTCGCTATAGAGGATTCTTTGTATATCGAGGGGCTGCCCCGTCGTCCAGGCACTGAAGGTCGGGCTGGCCAGAATATTATTCAGGCTCATTGCCAGCGCCATCCGCTGCGACTGGGGATAGAAAATGTCCAGCGAAAAAACACCAACCTTGTCAAAAGGCGGATTAACAATATTGCCGATCAGCGTTTCCATGGTCAGATCCTGCCCGGCACGCCAGGAGTGCAGCAGCAGCGAGCTCAGCAGAATATGCTCCCGGCTCTGCAGCGGATCGCCTTCTATATCGACCAGAGCCAGTAGACTGGTTGTCGTCGAATTGACGAGGCTGTTTAAGGTATCCGTATCATTGACGACTTCTTCAGATGGGGCAGTAAAGCTGCTGAGCACCGAAACCGGCACGCCGGCACTGCTCCCCGGGGTATAGATGGTCATTTCCGTTTTGGATCGCAGCGCAGCGATGCGATCCAGTCCCTGATCCCAGGATTGCAGGCCGTTCTTCCAGGTTTCGGCGGTCTTGGCTGCATACTGTTCAACCGTCATCTCCTTTTTCTCTGCCTCGGCGGGATCAATCCAGGGCACAAAATCTTCCGCTGCACAATGGGGAAAAGTGAGCAGCAGATTGCCCATATCCCCTTTCGGATCAATTATGATCGAAGGGAGATTATCCATAATCGCTTCCTCGACAAGCGCTATCCCCAAGCCGGTTTTACCGCTGCCGGTCATGCCGATAATGACGCCATGGGTCGTCATATCCTTATTTTTATACAACAATGGCTGCTGTGCCAGGGTATCGCTGTCCATATCCAGCTCCCGGCCCAGATAGAGCATACCTAATTTTTCATACGGATAGGTGTTTTCCATATCTGCTGTTCTCCAGTAAGACTGCTAAATTGGTCTATCGATGGTCCTTATCTTACTGATAACAAGAAAAATCGATATTTCAATCCTTTGTTAGTTTTTGCCTGGCCCCCACCTCCGGCCTCCCTTGCAGAGAGCTATTGAGGGTTTACTTTTACTCGAAAAAATGTTTCTGTTAATATTGATTATCAACCTGTTATTAATGGCACTTTCACCAGTCGGAATCTTTGCAGAGGATTATGGGATGCAGACAGAAGATACGGTATCGAGCAGATGCAATCGACGGTTTTTTTTACAGATTGTGGCTGTAGCGGGTACAGCAGCCGCCTGCTGGCAGCTCGGTCTTTTCGGCTCAACAAAATCGATTCAGATGGCCAGAAGAAGTCAGCCGATCATGGGCACTCTGCTCAATCTTACTGTTTACGGGCCAGACCGGGACAACTGTGAAGAGGCCTTACAGCGTACCATCGCCACCATGAAGACCCTGGAGGGCAAGCTCAGCAGGCATATGCCGGACAGCGAGCTTTCCCGGCTGAACCGGACCTCTGCCCTGCTCGAACCGGGCAAGGATCTCCTTAACGTACTTACCATGGCGCAGGATCTCAGCAGGAAGAGCTCCGGCGCCTTCGATGTGACAATACTGCCACTTCTTCATCTGCATGAAAAGATCCGGGGGACAAACGATCATCCCGATCCGCAGCTGCTGGCATCGGCGCGCAGGCTCGTCGGCCATGAAAAAATCGTCAACGACAACAAGGGCATACGGCTTAAAGAAGCCGGAATGGGTATCTCCCTTGACGGGATCGGCAAGGGATATATTGTCGATCAGGGTGTAGCGGCTCTCAGAGACCTTGGTTTTAACAATGTCTATGTTGAAGCCGGCGGCGATCTGATGGTCTCCGGCCTGAAAGAAGACACAGTTCCCTGGCGCATCGGCATCAGAAATCCCCGGCCCCGGCAAAATCAAAAACTGGTTACCGTTGCGGTAAGCAACAAAGCTGTAGCAACCTCCGGAGACTATCTGCAGGCCTTTACGCCAGACCTGAAACATCACCATATCATTGATCCTCGAAGTGGTTTTTCACCTCCAGAGCTGGCCAGCTGCACAGTTACCGCACCAAACGTTGCTCTCGCCGACGGCCTGGCAACAACACTAATGGTGCTCGGCAAAAAAGACGCCCTGGATCTCATGGAGCCCCTCAACGGATGTGAGGCCTATATGGTGGACAAGAACCTCAACCACTTCCATACTTCAGGTTTTTTCAGCTGATATGAAGACATTTTCTTTAAACAAGGGACTCGATATTCCCATTTCCGGCAGTCCCGACCAAGCAATTCGACCGGGCAACCCTATCCGTCAGGTCGCGCTGCTCGGTGATGATTATATCGGCATGAAGCCAACCATGCTGGTTAACCCCGGCGACAGGGTGGCACTCGGCCAACAGCTGTTTACCGACAAAAAAAACCCGGGAGTGGTTTTCACCTCGCCTGGATGCGGGACCGTTGTCTCGATCAACAGAGGCGAGAGACGAAAGTTTGAGTCCATTGTCATTGCACTCGACGGCGAAGAGGCCATCTCCTTCTGCGATCCCTCACAAAAGCCGGAACAGCTGGAGCCGCAGGCCATCCGCGACCTTCTGGTGCATTCGGGGCTGTGGACCGCTTTTCGCACCCGGCCATATGGCAAGACCCCGGCCATTGGGGCAGAGCCCGTTTCTGTATTTATTACCGTAACAGATACCTCGCCACTGGCAGCTGATCCACAGACCATCATCAACGCATATCAGGACCAATATCACCTTGGCCTGAAAGTTCTCAGACAGCTGGTCACCGTTCCCATCCATTACTGCACCGGCACCACTACGCTCCAGCCGTTTGAAGAGGTCGACGGCCTTGAATACTGGTCGTTTCAGGGACCGCACCCTGCAGGACTGCCCTCGACCCACATTCATTTCATCGACCCGGTTCATGAAAACAAAACCGTCTGGCAAATCGGCTATCAGGACGTGATCGGCATCGGCCACCTGTTTCTGACCGGACAGCTGCCGACTGAACGGGTCGTCTCCCTTGCCGGAGCCGGAGTCATACAACCGTCGCTGATAAAAACCAGAATTGGCGCCTCACTCGTTGAACTCTGCCTGCGGGAACTGTCCCTTGATGAATTGCGGGTTATCTCCGGCTCGGTGCTCTGTGGCCGGGAATCGACAGGAAATTTCAGCTTCCTCGGTCGATATCACAACCAGGTCTCGGCAATCGAAGAATCCAGCGGCAGATCCCTTCTCAACTGGTTGCTGCCGGGAAAAGGCCGGTATTCAGTCAAACCGATTTTTATTTCCGCGTATCTCAAAAAAATGAAATTCCCAATGAATACTGCCCTGTGGGGCGGGCAAAGGGCCATCTACCCCCTTGGCACCTACGATGAGGTCATGCCTCTCGATATCATTGCCACCTCGCTGTTAAAATCGATTTCCGTCGGTGACACTGAAAAATCAAAAGCACTCGGCGCGTTGGAACTCATCGAGGATGACCTGGGCCTCTGCGGCTTTGTCTGTCCTGGCAAAAATGAGTTCGGTCCGGTTCTGCGCAAGGTTTTGACCGCTATCGAACTCGGCGGATGAGAAATGCAACGAAGTTGATGAAGAATTTTTACGCCGCCGTAAAGCAACACGACAACACTTTTTATTAAGGTGACAGCTTACCGATGAAACTATTCAGTAAAATCATGGAAGATGCCGGACGTCATTTCCAGAAAGGCGGCCGCTTTGCACGCTGGTACCCGCTTTACGAGGCGGTTGATACCATCCTGTTCGGCTCGAACCAGACTACCAGAATTGCCCCGCATATCCGAGACTCGATGGATCTGAAGCGGATCATGACCACTGTGCTCATAGCTCTGGTGCCCTGCACCCTTATGGCCATGTGGAATACCGGCTACCAGGCCAATTTGATCATCGAAGCGATGGGGCTTGCCGGACCTGCTGGCTGGCGTGGCGCCCTCATGGCACCGGTCGGCTGCGACCCGAACAGCCTGGTCTCGAATTTCCTGCATGGTTCCCTCTATTTTCTGCCTGTATATATGGTGACTATGGTCGTCGGAGCGTTTTGGGAGGGGTTGTTCAATATAATTCGCGGCCATGAGTTTTCCGAGGCCTTTACGGTAACCGGTCTGCTTTTTACCCTGACCTTGCCGGCAACTATCCCCCTCTGGCAGGTGGCGGTGGGCATCAGTTTCGGACTGATTTTTGTGAAAGAGGCTTTTGGCGGAGTGGGCCGCAACTTCATGAACCCGGCCCTGGCCTCACGGGCTTTTATCTATTTTGCCTATCCGGCGCAGATGACCGGCGACATGGTATGGACCGCAGTCGACGGCGTCTCCGGGGCAACCGCGCTGGCTCAGGTTGCCGCAGCGCAGCCCGGCCAGGCCGTTCAAGTGCTCAATTCGGTCCATATGACCTGGGCCCAGTCTTTTCTCGGTACCACCCCCGGTTCCATGGGCGAGACATCGACACTTGCCTGCCTGATCGGTGCCTTTATTCTGCTGATAACCCGGATTGCCCCCTGGCGGGTCATGGCTTCGACGCTTATCGGCGCATTGCTGTGCAGCTCGTATTTTTATTTTATCGGCAGTGATGTGAACCCTCTGTGGTCAATCCCACCGCACTGGCATCTCGTTCTGGGCGGTCTTGCCTTTGGCCTGGTTTTTATGGCCACCGACCCGGTCTCCGCCGCCCATACCCGTACGGGTCAGTGGCTCTACGGCCTGCTTATCGGGGTGCTGGCCATTATGATCCGGGTGGCCAACCCGGCCTATCCGGAAGGAGTCATGCTGGCCATTCTCCTCGGCAATGTCTTTGCCCCGCTATTTGACTATTTTGTTATCCAGGCCAACATCAAGAGAAGGATGCTTCGTCATGGCTGAAGAAAACGCTGCCAAACCTTTTTATTCCGTGCTCGTTCTGGCCTTTGTCTGCTCAGCCCTGGTCGCGGCAGCGGCAGTCGGGCTGCGGCCGCAGCAGGAGGCCAACCGCGATCTCGACCGAAAGAAAAATATCCTCTATGCCGCTGGATTGTATCAGGAAGGCAAGACCATCGACCAGATGTTTGCGCCCATAGAAACAAAGGTGATTGAACTGGCCTCCGGAAAATTCGTCCCGGAAGATATGATCAACCCTGCGTCCTACCAGCAGCTGAAAGCGGCACTGTCTGATGATAGCGGACGCAAATTAAGCAATGCGGAGGACCTTGCCCGACTGCGGCGTCTGGAAAAATATTCTCTCGTCTACCTGATCAGACAAGACGGCCAGATCAAGCAGATCATCCTGCCGGTACGGGGCAAGGGGCTCTGGTCGACCATGTATGCCTATGTTGCCCTCGACGGCGATTTGAACACCATTCGCGGCGTATCCTTCTATGAGCATGGCGAAACACCGGGTCTGGGAGGGGAAGTGGAAAACCGCCGATGGCAGAAAGGCTGGCAGGGAAAAGAGATATATAACGACAGTGGCGACATCGACCTGCAATTCGTCAAAGGCAAAGCAGCAGGCGAAGGACCAGCCAGGCTGCACCAGATCGACGGGCTGTCGGGGGCGACTCTAACCACCAAAGGCGTTAACAATCTTATGGAATTCTGGTTTGGAGAACATGGTTTCAAACCTTTTTTTGCCCGGTTAAAGAAGGAGAACATTCATGGCTGAGACCAAGATGGAGCTGATCTCCCGCTCCATATTTGAACGAAATCCCATAGCACTGCTGGTGCTTGGCATCTGCTCGGCACTGGCGACCACCGGCCAGATGACCACGGCTTTCGTTATGTCGATCTGCGTCACTCTTGTGGTCGCTTTTTCCAGTATGACCATCAGCATCGTCCGCTACCAGATCCCCAACAGTGTACGGATCGGTCTGCAGATAATGGTCATTGCCACCCTGGTCATCATTGTCGATCAGATTTTGAAAGCCTATTTTTTCGGACTGTCCAAACAGCTGTCGATCTATGTCGGGCTCATTATCACCAACTGCATCGTCATGGGCCGTGCTGAAGGATTTGCCATGTCCAATCCACCGATATCCAGCTTTTTCGACGGAATCGGCAATGGGCTCGGCTATGGTTTTATTCTTATGTCGGTGGCTTTTGTCCGTGAACTGCTCGGGTCGGGCAGTATCTTTGGCCATGTGATTCTGCCGCTGAGCACCAACGGCGGCTGGTATATCCGCAATGGCATGCTGGTCCTGCCGGCCAGTGCGTTTTTCCTCATTGCCCTGCTCATCTGGCTCCTGAGAACCGTCGATCCCAAACAACAGGAGAAAGACTGATGTCGCACTATTTTGATATCATTATCCGGTCTATCTTTCTGGAGAACCTGCCGCTGAGCTTTTTCCTCGGCATGTGCACCTTTATGGCTATCTCCAAACAGGTAAAAAGCGCCACCGGACTCGGCGCTGCCGTACTGGTCATCCAGGTAATAACCGTCCCTATCAATAATCTGATCCTCACCTATGTGCTCAAACCAGGAGCCCTGGCCTGGGCCGGGCAACCGGACCTCGATCTCAGTTTTCTCGGACTGCTCACCTACATTGCCATTATCGCCGCAGTCGTACAGATTCTGGAGATGGTTCTCGATCGTTTTATACCAACACTTTACAACACCCTGGGGATTTTCCTGCCTCTCTTGACCGTCAACTGCGCCATCTTCGGCGGAACCCTGTTTATGGTTGAACGAGACTATACCTTTGGTGAATCTATCGCTTACGGTTTTGGTTCGGGAGCCGGCTTTTTCCTCGCCGTAGTCTGTCTGGGAGGGATCAGAGAAAGGCTGGAATACGCCGACCCACCTGCAGGGCTGAAAGGCCTCGGGCTGACCTTTATCTCGGTAGGACTGATGGCCATTGCCTTTATGGGACTGGCCGGGATGGAAATGTGACGGTACTGGGGAGACGCAGACAATGACGGAAATATATTACGGTGTGGGCTGCTTTCTGGCTCTTCAACTCCTTCTGGTCACTATTATTGTCGTCGCCAAACGGACACTGCTGCCCAGTGGCGAAATCACCATTCTGATCAACGAGGATAAAAAAATTCAGGCAAAACCCGGCGGAAAACTGCTGACAACTCTGGCGGAGGAGGGCATCATCCTCTCGTCTGCCTGTGGCGGTGGCGGCAGTTGCGGCCAATGCCGCTGCATCGTCCGGGACGGCGGAGGCTCCATTCTCCCGACTGAAAGAGGAAAAGTCAACAATCGTGATGCCAGACGGGGCGTACGTCTTTCCTGCCAGGTTGCTGTTAAAAGAGATCTGGACATCGTGATCCCCCCGGAAATGCTCGAGGCAAAAAAATGGCAGTGCAAGGTGCTCTCCAATAACAATGTCGCCACCTTTATCAAGGAACTGGTGATTGGCCTGCCTGAAGGAGAAACAGTCGATTTCAAGGCTGGCGGGTACATCCAGATTGAAGTCCCGCCCCACACCCTGGAATACCAGAACTTTGAGATCGACGAGCGGTTTCTTGCCGACTGGACCAAATTCAAGATGTTTCAGTATAGATCCCACGTCTATAATCCGGTGACCAGGGCCTACTCGATGGCAAACTATCCAGGCGAGAAAGGCATCATCAAACTGAACGTGCGTATCGCCAGTCCGCCGCCCGGGAAGACTGAAATTCCACCCGGCCAGGTCTCCTCATATGTCTTCAATCTCAAGCCGGGCGATGAGGTCACGATCAGCGGCCCCTTTGGCGAGTTTTTCATGGATGACAGCGACTCGGAAATCATCCTCGTTGGTGGCGGCGCCGGTATGGCCCCTTTACGCAGTCATATTTTTGATCTTTTCAAGGCCAAAAAGACCAGACGCAAGGTCTCCTTCTGGTACGGCGGCAGAAGCCTGAAGGAAGTTTTCTACACCGACGAATTCCTGGAAATTGAGAAAAACCATGATAATTTCACCTTTCACCTGGCACTTTCCGACCCCCTTCCGGAAGACAACTGGACAGGACACGCCGGTTTTATTCATATGGTGCTGTACGATCAGTACCTGAAAGACCATCCCGCCCCCGAAGATATTAATTATTACCTGTGCGGTCCGCCGATGATGAACCAGGCAGTATTCGAGATGCTCGACAATCTTGGTGTGGAGCCGGAAAATATTCATTTTGATGATTTCGGCGGATAATACCATGACAATTCATCCGGTTACCGGAATACCCGGTGAGCACATACAAGCTCAGGACGGCAATCTTTTATAAAATGATTACCTTGCATTTATGATAATCTATTTCATAACTCTCTGTATCACCTTCTCGCTCCTACTGACAATGGTGATTCTGCTCAGCTACTGCAAGAGACGCCAAAACCGTACCAACCACGGCTTAACCGGCATGTGTCACGAAAGCGGCGGAGCCATGTGCGGCTGCTGTAGTTCCCGGTTACTGGCACAGGCGCCGAAAACCAAAAAAACCGGTGCATTGCCGGCAAGCTGCCAAAAATAACGGAAGCTGCGCACCAGTACTGCCAAGCATGGTACGCCCCTGCCGGAAGATCCAATCGCCCTGTTCCGCTGGCCCTCCACGCACTCCTGAGGGAGGACCGTCTTGTTGTGGTGTATTACGTGGCTGTTCGCCATGGAGTCGCAGCAACTCCTGATCAGCCGTTCAACAAACGTTATCCCCTGGCTGCCAAAAACGACTTAAATTGCGGTTTTTAGAATTTTTCATGTTTTTATTTTGACTTTTACGCAAATAATCGTATTTTATCTCATCTATTATCAAACGAGTTTTTCGGCAATATTTCTCGCCAGGAGCAAAAAGTGCATGGATGTAGATGAAACCAATATCGCAATTCTCCGCCATTTGAAAGACGGCAGGAAATCCTACAAAGTCATCGCCGACGACCTGTCCCTCACCGAAAACACTATTCGGAGCCGGGTCAACAAACTCATTGAAGAAGGAATTTTAAAGTTTTCCGGTACGGTGCAGATCGATGCCCTTGCCGGACACAACCTGCTTTACCTTGGAATTAAACTGAAAACCATGGAATTGCAGAAAAAGGCTGAAGCGTTCAGCAATTTAAAAGGGGTAGTATCGGCGGGTATCGTGACCGGCAGATACGACATCATCCTGCAGGTCCTGCTCGGCCGTGACTACACCCTTCTTGAATTCATCACTGAGCAGGTGGCCAAAGTCGAGGACGTGCAAACCGTCGAAAGCTTCATCGTCTACCAGGGATACAACCTTAAAGTGCCATACATACTTTAACCAATCATTTACAAACAGGAGAACATCATGATCGTCGGAATTCTGAAAGAAATTAAAATTGCTGAGAACAGAGTGAGCATGACCCCGGCCGGCGTCGAAGTCATGATCCACAACAATCACCAGATACTTGTCGAAAAAAATGCCGGTAAAGGCAGCGGGTTTTCTGACGCCGAGTACCAGCAGGCAGGCGCCACTATCGTTGATACAGCCGCGGAAATTTACCAGAAAGCGGATATGGTTATGCACGTCAAAGAGCCACAGCCGCAGGAATATGACCTTATCCGCAAGGATCAGATTGTCTTCACCTATCTCCACCTCGCAGCCGACGAACAACAGACCAACGCTCTCATTAAAGCAGGATCGGTCAATATCGCCTATGAAACTATCCAGAAAAAAGACGGCTCCCTGCCACTGCTCACTCCCATGAGTGAAGTTGCCGGGCGGATGGCCGCGCAGGAAGGTGCCAATTACCTGCAAATGACCAAGGGTGGCCGGGGTATTCTTCTTGGCGGTGTTCCCGGCGTTGAACCGGGAACAGTAGTCGTAATCGGCGGCGGCGTCGTCGGCATTAATGCGGCACTCCTGGCCTGTGGACTTGGCGGCAAAGTTTATCTGCTTGACACCAACCTGGATCGTCTGCGCTATCTCCGGGAAGTCATGCCGAGCAACTGCTTTCCGATCATGAGCAGTGTGCCGAAACTGCGGGAACTGCTGGCCCAGGCCGATCTGGTTATCGGTGCGGTACTTATTCCTGGAGCGAAGGCGCCCAAGCTGGTCACCAGGGATATGCTGAAAGTCATGAAAAAAGGTGCTGTCATGGTCGATGTGGCCATCGACCAGGGCGGTTGTTTTGAAACGTCAAAAGCGACCAGCCACGATAATCCGGTCTTCACGGTTGATGGAGTGGTTCACTACTGTGTTGCCAATATGCCCGGGGCGGTAGCGATAACTTCGACCCTGGCGCTTACCAACGCAACCCTTCCCTATGCGGTGCAGATAGCCAATAAAGGATGGAAGAAGAGTGCTCTTGAAAATGAAGAGATCGCGCTCGGCCTCAATGTGGTTGACGGTAAAGTAACCTATAAGGGTGTTGCTGAAGCTTTTGGGCTGAAGTATACCCCGGTTGCCGAAGTACTCAAGTAACAACAGCGGGAAACTGCAAAGGCCGACTCCGGAAGGGGTCGGCCTTTCTTTTATCCTGCAGCAGGTTCACTTTCCCAGAAGCAGATATGCCTTGATAAACGGATCAAGATTTCCGTCAAGGACCGCATCGACATTACCAGTTTCGTGCTCGGTACGATGGTCCTTGATCAGACGATAGGGCTGCAGCACATACGATCGGATCTGACTCCCCCAGGAGATCCCCTTCTTGTCTCCGGACAAACCTTCACTTTGTTCCGCCTGTTTCTGTTTTTCCATTTCATACAGCTGGGCGGTCAGCATTTTCATGGCCGTCGCCTTGTTGCTGTGCTGGGAACGTTCATTCTGACACTGCACAACTATCCCTGTCGGCAGATGGGTAATGCGGATCGCCGAATCGGTTTTATTGACATGCTGTCCTCCCGCCCCGCTGGAACGATAGGTATCGATGCGCAGGTCCTTATCGTCGATATCGACGGTAATGGAATCGTCGAGCTCCGGTAAAACCATGACCGAGGCAAAGGAAGTATGTCGACGTCCGCTGGCATCAAAGGGGGAAATGCGCACCAGCCGGTGAATGCCCAGCTCGGAACGGAGATAGCCATAACTGTTTCTCCCCTTGAACATGATGGTAACACTTTTCGTCCCGGCTTCATCACCGGCCAGATAGTCGAGAATATCTGTTTTAAGGCCCCGGATTTCCGCCCAGCGGAGATACATGCGCATAAGGATCTCCACCCAGTCCTGCGCCTCGGTCCCCCCGGCACCCGCATGGATGGACATGATGGCATTGCTGTTGTCATGCTCTCCGTTGAACATGCACTCCAGTTCAGCCAGGCCCAGGTCTTTTTCCATGGTGGCAATTTTCTCGGCGATCTCCTGCTCCAGTTCGGCGTCCTTTTCTTCCATGACCATTTCCAGGAAGAGTTCCGTATCCTCAAGCTCTTTCCACCGTGCATTCCAGCCGGCAATAATTTCCTGAAGCTGACCGTGCTCTTTCTGGATGACCGTTGCCGCTTCGGCATCGTTCCAGAATCCGGGGGCAAGGGTCTGTCGCTCCAGAGCCTCAAGCCGGTCCTTTTTAGCAGCTAAGTCAAAGATGCTCCTTGAGGGCGAGCAAACGGACTTTCAAATCAACAAGTTTCTGTTTGGATACTGCTGCACCGGTTTCAATAGCCATATTTTTTACCTTAATGCTTTTATATTTTAAAATTACCTTTTAGGCCCATCGTCT
>AMWB02099873.1_pt1 | contig 33056 bp, 32 predicted proteins | sample 200311 | NCBI WGS metagenome assembly AMWB02 (sample SAMN02737377, study PRJNA173069) | bioreactor metagenome | biome: anode biofilm in microbial fuel cells | place: USA: California | collected 2010-12-16
AATGCGAACTAATTAAGGTTACATGGTACTAGTTCTTTAGACCTAACTTCTGGCACACAACCCTCAATCATTGAGTGGGATGTACCAATTAAGAATGGGACAAAGCCCTCTTACGTCGTCAATTGGCCAGCTATATTCGCAACTGACTTAAAGGTGGCACCGCCTATTTCTGTTGAGCTTTTTTATAAGGCTTTTGAAAGCTCATTTGGTCCTTTTTCATCATTAGATGAAGATATAAGAAGAAAGTACGAAAATACCGTTGAGTTCATGAACAATAGGCTATTAAAAGTCAACATGCCTAACGAACAAGGTCAGATTGTGCAAGCGTAGCGCGCCACAATCTGACCTTGTTCGTTAAACACGCATTAAACACGCAAAGGGGGACAGATTTATTTTTGACATTCCTTTCGGGTCCTTTTTCTCGGCGGATTGGCCGTATTCGAGCATCCACCGGTATATCGAGGCGGGGATGATGAATCACGATTGGAGCGGTGGAATCTGCGGCAACGATCAAAACGGCTATGGAGAGAGAGAATGATGTTGTTGGGGTTCGTTCCTCACCCCAACCGTGCTGAAAAAATCATTTCATGGTTGCAGGAGTTGGAAAGATGAAGCGTGCATTGTTAGTTATTGATGTTCAGAACGAGTATTTCACAGGGAAACTGCCAGTGTCTTATCCTCCTGGAAGCATGGACAATATTCTGGCAGCAATGGACACCGCAACGACGAATCAAATCCCCGTGGTGGTGATCCAGCATGCGGCCAAGTCGCAAACCTCGCCTGTCTTTCGGAAAGGCAGCCCGGAATGGGAACTTCACCCCGATGTCAACAGGCGGCACAGAGACACGCTGATTGAGAAAAACTGGCCGGATAGTTTCACGGAAACGAAACTGGAAGAATGGCTCAAAGGTAACGGCATCGATACACTCACCATATGCGGATACATGACGCAAATGTGTTGCGATACCACGGCGCGACGCGCTTTCCATCTCGGCTATGCCGTTGAGTTTCTCTCCGACGCCACGGGAACTTTGTCGTTCGAGAACGAGGCTGGGGCCGTGACAGATGAAGAACTTCATCGAGCCATACTGGTGACGCAAAACCGCTTCAGCAAAGTGATGAAAACCAACGATTGGGTCAGTGACGTCCGGAGCGAGTAAACCAACAACGCGCCCAACAAAGCAAATCAACTCGTGAAGAACCAATAGGGACGTCCCCATCAACTCCCACGGGTGATTTACACGACCAACACCATTGAATCGCTGAACATGTCTCTGCGAAAGGTAACCAAAAACCGGGGCTCCTTTCCTGATGATGAGTCGATGTCCAAACTGCTTTACCTGGGGCTGACGAATATTTCGAAACGCCGGACAATGCCGATCAAGAACTGGAAATCAGCCTCTTTTGCTTTATTCTGCGGCAACATATGGTTAATTCCACCCGTTGCCAGCAACAATCCCACTCATTCTTTTTCATTTGATTAGGTATTTCTACTGGTCATTTTTTTGATGATACAGTATAGTTTTTCTTCTTTGACTTGCCCGAAACACGTATCATTCTCATGCGAGGATAGAAAAACAATTCAGAGCGCTTGTCGGCAGCCGAAACCCCTTGTTTTTCAAAGGAATCTCAAGGCAGCAACAGCGCACAAACATTTCAAATGATCATTACACGCTTTTTCCGAACATCCGTCGGCCGCAAAAGTATCATGGCGGCAAGCGGGGCCTTTCTCAGCCTCTTTCTCATTATGCACGGGCTGGGCAATGCAACTGCATTTTTCGGACGTGAGGCGTTTCTTGCCTATGCCTCCCGGCTGCACTCACTGGGCGTCCTGATCCATGTTTTTGAATTCATCCTGCTTGCTGTTTTTCTCCTCCACATCGCAACCGGCCTGACCCTGTTTGTGGAAAACATGCAGGCCCGCCCCGTTCGTTATCTGGTAACGAAATCATCCGGCGGACGCACCCTGGGATCACGCTCCATGCCTTACAGCGGCATGGTTATTCTTATTTTTCTTGTCATCCACCTGATAAATTTTCAATTTACCGACCACCCCGGCTCCGTTGCCGAGATGATGCGGGATCTTTTCCGCATCCCGGTGTATGCCTTTTTTTACATAGCCTCCCTGGCCGTCCTTTTCTTCCACGTCAGCCACGGTTTCTGGAGCCTGCTGCAGACCCTGGGGGTAAACCACCCGACTTATGACGCGACCATGCGCAACGGCGCCCTGATGATATCGCTGCTCGTGAGCGCCATATTCATCTTCATCCCGTTCTGCACCCTGCTGCTTGATAATTTCCTTCTCTAAAGATCATGACTATACTGGACGCCAAGATACCCGAAGGACCGCTCGCTGAAAAATGGGACAGCCATTGCTTTAAAAGCAGGTTGGTCAATCCGGCCAATAAACGCAAATACCGGATTATCATCGTCGGTTCCGGGCTCGCCGGCGCCTCGGCCGCGGCAACGCTTGCGGAACTGGGCTACAATGTCGAGGTTTTCACCATCCATGACAGCCCGCGCCGGGCCCACAGCATCGCCGCCCAGGGCGGTATCAATGCGGCCAAGAATTACCGGAACGACGGCGACAGCGTCTTCCGCCTCTTTTACGACACCATCAAGGGCGGCGACTTCCGGGCTCGGGAGGCCAACGTGTACCGCCTGGCCCAGATCAGCAACAACATCATCGATCAATGCGTGGCCCAGGGTGTGCCTTTTGCCAGGGAATACGGCGGCACTCTCGCCAACCGCTCCTTTGGTGGGGCCCAGGTCTCCCGCACTTTTTACGCCAGGGGCCAGACCGGCCAGCAACTGTTGCTGGGGGCGTACAGCGCCCTGATGCGGCAGGTTGAATCAGGCAGGGTTGTCATTCATTCGCGCCGGGAAATGGTTGATCTGGTGGTTGAAGAAGGAAAAGCGCGCGGCATCATCACCCGCGATATGCGCAGCGGCGCAATCAGCAGCCATGCGGCCCATGCGGTCGTGCTGGCCACCGGAGGCTACGGCAATGTTTACTACCTGTCCACCAATGCCATGGCCTCCAATGTCACGGCGGCCTGGCGCGCCTGTAAGAAAGGCGCCTTTTTTGCCAACCCCTCCTTTGTCCAGATTCATCCCACCTGCATTCCCGTGCATGGGGACTACCAGTCAAAATTAACCCTGATGAGCGAAAGCCTGCGCAACGACGGCCGGGTCTGGGTGCCGAAAAAAGCCGGCGACAACCGTCCGCCCACGGAAATCCCTGAAGAAGAACGGGATTATTATCTGGAAAACAAGTACCCCGGTTTCGGCAACCTGGTGCCCCGGGACGTGGCCTCACGCAATGCCAAGGAGCAATGCGACCGGGGCAAGGGGGTCGGCGCGACCGGCCTGGCCGTTTATCTCGATTTCGCCGATGCCGTCAAACGGGACGGCATGGAAATCATCCGGCGCAAGTACGGCAATCTCTTCCAGATGTATGAAAAAATCACCGCCCAGAACCCCGGCGTTCAGCCGATGATGATTTATCCGGCTGTTCATTACACCATGGGCGGTCTCTGGGTCGACTATAACCTGATGAGCACGATTGACGGGCTTTTCGTGCTGGGTGAAGCCAATTTCTCCGATCACGGCGCAAACCGGCTCGGCGCAAGCGCCCTGATGCAGGGGCTGGCCGACGGCTATTTTGTCCTGCCCAACACCATCGGCAATTATCTGGCCGCATGCAGCCGTGACCAGCCCTGCCCCACCGCTGCCCCTTTTGTCGAGGCCGAAGGAAAAGCAAAACGGACCATTGACGACCTTCTTGCCGTTAAGGGAAAACGGACGGTGGACGACATCCATCGTGAACTCGGGAAACTGATGTGGGATGCCTGCGGCATGGCCCGAAATAAAGCCGGTCTTGAAGCTGCCCTGCAAAAACTGCCCGAAATACGTGGCGAATTCCGAAACAATGTGCTGATACCCGGCAAACCGGACCAGCTCAACCAGTCCCTTGAACGTGCGGGACGATTGGCCGATTATCTTGAATTTGCCGAAGTGATGCTGCTTGACGCCCTAAACCGGCAGGAATCATGCGGCTGCCACCTGCGCGAGGAAAGCCAGACCGAGGAACACGAAGCCAAACGTGACGATGAAAAGTATTGCTACGTGGCGGCCTGGGAATATCGGGGAAATGAAAAATCACCCCGGCTGCACAAGGAGCCCCTGGCCTTTGAAAATGTCACGCCGAGCCAAAGAAGTTACAAATAGAGACGTATGGGAAAAAGCGAAAAAATCAACATAACACTTGAAATCTGGCGTCAGGAAAATGCCGTTGCCAAGGGCGACTTTGCCCGCTACAGCCTGGACGCAATTTCAACCGACATGTCCTTCCTCGAAATGCTTGATGTGCTGAACGAAAAGCTGACCCTGGAAGGCCGGGAGCCGGTTGCCTTTGATCACGACTGCCGGGAGGGGATCTGCGGCATGTGCGGCGCGGTGGTGAATGGCCGCCCCCATGGTCCGCAAAAAGGCACCACCCTTTGCCAGCTGCATATGCGCCATTTCAACGACGGCGACCATCTGGTCATCGAACCTTTCCGTTCGCGAGCCTTCAAAGTGGAACGGGATCTGATGGTTGACCGCGCAAGTCTTGACCGCATCATCCGGGCCGGCGGCTATGTATCGATCAATACCGGCAGCGCGCCTGACGCAAACGCGCTTCCCATTTCCCAGAAAATCGCGGAACAGGCCATGGACGCAGCCGCCTGTATCGGTTGCGGCGCCTGTGTTGCCGCCTGCCCCAATGCCTCGGCCATGCTGTTTGTCAGCGCCAAGGTTTCCCAGCTGGCCCTTTTGCCCCAGGGGCATCCGGAGCGGCGGGAAAGAGCGCTCAACATGATCCGCCGGATGGACGAGGAAAAATTCGGCAACTGCGGCAATGAAAGGGAATGCGAGGCAGCCTGCCCCAAGGGCATCAGTATCCGCCACATTGCCAGATTAAACAGAGAGTTTCTCAAGGCGGCCTTCCTGGCGGAATAAAAACCGCACATTACCCAACCAACCGTCGAGAGCGTTGTGCCGAGATCCGCACGAACAAAAAACAAAACCCGGATGATTAAAACAAAAGGTGGCAGATCATGAAAAACAAAGCGATCAAGACTCTGCTTGCTGTCTGCGCAATGATGGTTGCAATCATGGCACAGCCCGCAACCGGTCACGGCAAGGACGTTTACATCTTCGGCAGCGGTCCGGCGGGCGGCACCTTTCAGTTCATGACGTCGGCAATCGCCACCTATGCACCGGTGAAAGAGATCCGGGAATTCAGCCTGGTTACCAAGGCGTCGGCCGGATCCGTGGAAAATCTGCGCAAGGTTGATTCCGGCAGATATGCCATGGGTGTTGTTTATTCCGGCGAGGTCTACATGGGGCGAAACGGCCTGCTGCAAGATGATCCGACCAAATATGAAAACGTCCTTGCCGTCAGCTACTTCTATGGCGCGCCGGCTCAGCTTGTTGTCGGCAAGGATTCAGGTGTCAAAAAGGTACGCCAGCTTGTCGGCCTTAATGTCGGTGTCGGCAATACCGGCTCCGGGGCCTTCGCCAACTGCGAACGTTTTTTCAGCCATCTGGGCATGTGGGACAAGATACAAAAAAAGAGCATGGGATATAACGATGCGGCCATCTCCTTCGGCAACAACCAGCTCGATGCCTTCTGGCTTTTTGTCGGTTATCCGGCAAGTGCCATTACCATGCTGGCCGAGTCCAACAACATCGATTTGGTTGATCTTTCCCAAGAAGCCGAGGAATCGGGTTTTTTTAAGAAATATCCTTTTTTCACCAAGGTTGTCATTCCGGCCGGAACCTATAAAGGCGTTGACAGGGATGTACATTCCTACCAGGACTCCGCCCTGTGGGTGGCAAACAAGGACGTTCCCGAAGAGGTCGTTTACACCCTGCTCTCCAAGATTTACACCGATGCCGGCCTGGCTCACATGCGCAAGGTAAAGAAAACAGCCGCGGCCATGAGCATCAAGGACGGCATCAAGGGAATCGTCACCCCGCTCCATCCCGGAGCCATCAAATTCTGGAAGGAAAAAGGGATTATGTGATGTGCTTTCAATTCCCCTTCCAAAATAAATCAACGGGAAGAGAAAATTCCTTCCCGTTGATCCCCGCGCAGGCTTATAACTACAGAAAATCATAGTATCATTTGCCGGCGAATCGGCAAGCGGGTTGCCTTCCCCAATGGATGACACATCATCTTTTTGCCGGGCTGTGTTGATGAACCGCAAGCCCCGTTCATCACGCAGCCGGCAGGATGATGGAAAATATTGATCCCTCGCCTTCGCGGCTTTGCACGGAAACATCCCCGCCGTGAGCCTGGACAATATGCTTGACGATGGCAAGCCCCAGACCGGTGCCGCCGAGCTTGCGGCTGCGGGCCTTGTCACTGCGGTAAAAGCGTTCAAAGAGGCGGGGCAGATGTTTTTTGGCGATACCCACGCCGAAATCCCGGACGCTGATGACGATTTGCCCGGTCCCATCCGCAAGCTGTTTTTCTTCGGCCCGGATGATCACCTCGCTGCCCTCCTCGCTGTATTTGATGGCATTGACCACCAAATTAACCACCGCCTGCTCCAGCAAAGTGGCATTGATTCCGGCCTGCAGATTCTCGGGGCAGGAAAGGGTGATGCGGATATTTTTTTGCGCCGCCTTCATCGTGCAGGTCAGCACGGATTCTTCCAGCACCGGATACAGCGTTTCCCTTTTCAGCTCCACCCCGCTGTCGTCAGACTGCTCTTCGATCCGGGAAAGAGACAGCAGATCCTCGATGATGGCATGAAGCAGGTCACTTTGCTTGAGAACAATCTTGAGGAAGGAAACGGCTTCCTCCCTGTTGTCTAGTGCCCCGTCGAGCAAGGTTTCGATATATCCCTTGATGGATGTGATCGGTGTTTTCAATTCATGGGAAACATTGGCGACAAAATCTCGCCGCACATTCTCCAGACGCCGCAGACGGGTGACATCATTGAACACCACCAGCACGCCGTTATTCTTGCCGCTGCCGTCGTTCAGGGGCACGCCGTTGGTTTGCAGATACCGCTCCTGCTGCCCTTCCAGGGAAACGATTTCGCCCTGAAGAGGGTTGAGGCCGGCAAGAATCTCCTTGATCTGCCGCTGCAGCTCAACATTTCGAATTATCTCCTGGAGAAGTTTGCCCTCGGCTTCTTCCTGATCAACATCAAAAATTTTAGCCGCCGCCTGATTCATTCTGATAATCCGCTCTTCATTGTCAACGGCAAGAACACCCTCGGTCATGCAGGCAAAGACGGTTTCCAGTTCACTGCTCTGCCGGCTGATGGTTTCAATGCGCTCATTGAGTTGGGCGGCCATCCTGTCGATGGAGTCGGCCAGAGCGGCAACCTCAAGCGACGCGGATTCACTTTTCCGCAGGGACATGCCCTGGGTGAAATTGCCCTGGGAAAAACGCGCGGCACTTTGCCTGATCTCCTCAAGTGGCTTGCTGATTCTGCGCGACACAAGAAGCGTCATGAAAGCGGCAAGAAAAACCACCGCAACAGCGCCCATCGCAATTTTTGTCCGCACATCACGCAGCGTCCGGCTGATCACCGTGACGGGAACCGCCACCCGTAAAACGCCTGCGACCCTGCCGCTGACTCCTTCCGTTCGTTCCGGGATGTGCCCGGTTGCCGGGAGAGGAAGGGCCACATACAGCATATTTTCCTTCAGGGTTGTGCTGAAACGGACGGAATGCCCGATTGCGCCGCCGTAAGCGGCCATGATTTCCGGTCTGAGCTTATGGGGTTCCATGACATCCGGATTCTCACTGGAATCGGCAACAACTTTACCGGAAAGGTCAACAATGGTTATCCGTATTCGCGCATCACGTCCGGATTTGCGGGTAAAGCTGCGCAGCTCGTCAATCCGGCCGGCGGAAAACAATTCGTTCATCCGGTCTTTCACCAGATATGCCTTGGCTTCCAGCGAAGAGGTCCTCTGCTGGTAAAAAAAATTCCGCAGAGTGGCGGATCCATACCAGGCAACGGCCAGCATGGCGATCAAAGTAATGACCAGGTTGGCGGGAAAAATCTGCCAGATCAGCTTTTTATGTTTATACTGCATCGTTTCCCCTCACGCCTTGAAGCGGTACCCTACCCCGCGGACGGTTTCAATAGAGCCGCCCGCCTCACCCATTTTTTTGCGCAACCCGAATATCTGCACATCTATTGCCCTGGGAGTGACAAGAAAATCATAGCCCCGCACCGCATCAATGATCTGCTGCCGGGTATAAACCCAGCCCGGCTTGCCGGCCAGCAGATGCAGAATACCGAATTCGGTCATGGTCAATTGCAGGAGTTCGCCGTTCAGCCTGACCTCATGCCTGCCGGGATGAATTTCAAGTCCGTGAAGCAGAATTGCAACCGCTTTCTCTTCCGCGACCTCCCCTGTTTCCTTCTTGCGTCGCAGCAGCGCCTTGATCCGGGCGATGAGCACCTTCGGGCTGAATGGTTTTGTCACATAATCATCGGCGCCGCAGTCAAGACCCGCAACCACATCATCCTCTTCTCCCTTGGCGGTGAGCATCAGAACGGGAACTCCATGCGGATTTTCACTTTTCTTGATGGCCCGGCAGACATCAAGCCCGCCCATGCCCGGCAGCATCAAGTCAAGCAGGATACAATCAACATCGCCGCCCTTGAGTTTTTCCAGGCCTTCTTCACCCGTATCAGCGCAGACGACATGAAACCCGGCTTTGATGAGGTTATAGCTGACCAGCTGCTGAATATCCTCATCATCTTCAATTATGAGTATGTTCGCCTTGCCCATATCCGACTCCTGCTTGTTGACCCATCATATAAAAAAACAGCGGCGCCGAGGGTACCGCTGCGCTTTCTCTAAATACCCCGTAACTATCCAGCAGCACCGCATCTGCTTTGTCATCGGCCTGCCCGCATACCCAGTGTATAGCGGCCAAGCCTCTCTCGGAGTCTGCGCTTACCGGCGCATCTGCGGCACTACTGAACAGTTACAGTGCGTGGTTTTATGTACTTTGTCGCCACTACGCTGGATAGTTACAATACCCCTTTACCTTTATGCATATTTTTTCTTCCCGCAAGCCGATTCCCAACCCCTCATCAAATATTAACCATCTCCTAACCAAGTCCCAATAATACTCTCGTATTCTGACAAAAGTAAAAGCGTCAATAATTATTCCAAATTTTTCATGGACGCTGGGATGGTTCCCTTACAAAAACGATTTGCAATCAAACGGCAGCAGTATTTTTTATTCACATTCTTTATGGAGCAAACTATGAAAAAGAAAAGCATCTTTCTGGCAGCAGCATTCATGGCCGGCATGTTCAGCGCATCAGCGGTTCAGGCGGCGGGACGGGACTACATCAGCATCGTCGGCTCTTCCACCGTCTATCCGTTTGCCACTGTAGTGGCGGAACAACTCGGCAAGACATCGAATTTCAAAACCCCGAAAATCGAATCAACCGGCACAGGCGGCGGCTTCAAACTGTTTTGTGCCGGGGTCGGGGTTGAACATCCGGACATGACCAATGCCTCCCGCGCCATCAAAAAATCTGAATTCGACACCTGCCAGGACAATGGCGTAAAAAATATCGTTGAAGTCAAAATCGGCTATGACGGAATCGTGCTGGCCAATTCCAAGAAAAGCGCGCCCATGCAGGTGTCGCGCCGGGATATCTTCCTGGCCCTGGCCAAGGAAGTTCCTGACCCGAAAGGCGGCGACACGCTTGTTCCCAACCCCTATAAAACATGGAAAGAAGTCAATTCTTCCCTGCCGGCCGTTAAAATCGAGGTGCTCGGCCCGCCCCCCACCTCCGGAACCCGTGATGCCTTTGTCGAGCTCGCCATGGAAACCGGAGCCGAAACATTTGACTTTATCAAGGATATGAAAAAATCGGACAAGGACCGACATAAGGCGGTTACCCAAAGCGTGCGGGAAGACGGCGCCTATGTTGAAGCCGGTGAAAACGACAACCTGATCGTGCAGAAACTTGATGCCAACCCCAATGCCTTCGGCATTTTCGGCTTCAGCTTTCTTGACCAGAACGGCGACAAGATCCAGGGTTCAATGGTGGAAGGCAATGCCCCCACCTTTGACAACATCGCCGCCGGCTCGTATCCGGTTTCCCGTCCCCTTTTCTTCTACGTCAAGAAGGATCATGTGGGGGTCATTCCCGGCATTGCGGAATATCTTGCCGAGTTTACCAGTGAAAAAGCCTGGGGAAATGAAGGATATCTGGCGGACAAGGGCATGATCCCCATGCCCGAGGAAGAAAGAAAATCCGTTGCCAAGGACGTGAAGGATCTGAAACCGCTCAGCTTGTAATTTTTTTCTCGCCCTGAGAAAAGGTGCCGCAGGGATTGGGAAGACAACGTTTTTCTTGAGTCGTCCTGATCTCTGCGGTAATAATTTGGGGGCAGAATGCGGCAATGGATGCACCATCCGATACCCATCCCCGGCGGGATGAGAGGCAAGCAACCACATGGTTCCGCTTGGAATTATCCATTCTTTATATGCATATTTTCCCGGGCCCCGCAAGTTGATTCACCGAGCCTAACGCAATCTTAACAATCTCCTAATCAAACCTAAATTTTTCTCTCGTAGTATCGCTGAATGTGGTAGCTTTAAAGAAAATTAACGATAACTATCACAACATAAGCAAAGGAGAAAAACTTCATGGCCCGCCATCACACCTTTCATCGAGAACTTGAAAAACTGAACCAGAAGCTGTTGAGCATGGGAGCACTGGTGGAAGAACGGGTCCGCATGGCTGTCACGGTGATTGAGACCCATGATGAAGAGATGATCCAGAAAATTATCCGCTCCGACTATGAAGTCGATGACATGGAAGTGGAAATCGAGGAGGAATGCCTGAAAATCCTCGCGCTGCATCAGCCGGTGGCAAGCGACCTCAGGCTTCTCATCACCGTCATCAAAATCAACAATGAAATTGAACGCATCGGCGACATGGCCGTCAATATCGCCAAACGGGTGGAAGGTATCAGCAAAAGCAGCTGCGCCGTCAAAAGCGGTTTCGACTACAGTGAAATGTCGGAGCATGTCATCACCATGCTGAAAATGAGCCTTGACGCCCTGGTGCATCGCGACGCCGCGCTCGCCAGAAAAATCTTTTTCATTGATGACGAAGTGGACGCCCTGCGCAACCTGGCCTATGAAACGGTTATCAAAATGCTGGGCAAATTCCCGGAACACCCGGGATGCATGATCAATAATTTTCTTCTCGCCCGCCATCTCGAACGTATTGCCGATCGCGCAACAAATATTGCCGAAGAGGTGATTTACCTTGTTGAAGGCGAAATTGTCCGCTTCCGCTGATACCCAGGGCAACGATTATGATTTCCTCATATATTTTGCCGACCATTCTTTTGTTTGCCGTCAGTTTCTATTTTCTCGGCCGTTCCAAGGCGTTTGCCGTGGCGAAAAACCGCGGCGGCGTCAAAGGGCTCCATTCCCTGCCCGCGCACTACGGCATGTTGACGGCTCTCTGGTGCGCCCTGCCCGCTTTGCTCATCCTGGCAGTCTGGCAGACAAGTGAATCACCGATTATCAGCTCGCTGGTTGCCGCCGCTCTGCCGCCGGAAATCGCCGCTCTGCCGGAAAGCCGGCTTGGCCTGATTCTCAACGACATAAAAAATATTGTTTCGGGCAACATCGTTTCCGGGGAACCGGAACCTTATGTGCTGCAGGCCGCCGAGCACTACCGGGCCCTGCAGTCTCTTTCCGGCAGGGCCATGGCCGCGGTTATTCTGGCCTTTATGATGGCCGCGGGCTCACTTATTTACCGAAAAATCACCCCCTCACTGCAAGCCCGCAACAAGGTTGAAAAAGTTTTCCTTTTCCTGCTCTTTCTTTGTTCAGCCTTTGCCATCCTCATCACCGTGGGAATCATCCTTTCCGTTCTTTTTGAGGCGATCCGTTTTTTCAAGGTGGTTTCGCTGCATGAATTTCTTTTCGGCCTTGACTGGAGCCCGCAGACCGCGATGCGCAGCGATCAGGTCGGATCGAGCGGGGCGTTCGGGGCCGTGCCCGTCTTTGCCGGCACGGCGCTTATTTCACTGATCGCCATGATGGTTGCCGTGCCGGTTGGCCTCATGTCGGCAATTTACCTGTCGGAGTATGCAACCAACCGCACGCGCTCTTTTATCAAACCCCTGCTTGAGATACTGGCGGGCATCCCCACCGTGGTGTACGGTTTTTTCGCGGCCCTGGTCGTTGCCCCCTTTCTCCGGGACAGCGGCGCCGTTTTCAACCTGCCGATTTCTTCCGAAAGCGCCCTGGCCGCCGGTGTGGTCATGGGAATCATGATTATCCCCTTTGTCTCATCGCTTTCCGATGATGTCATTCATGCCGTTCCCCAGTCAATGCGGGACGGCTCCCTTGCCCTGGGCGCGACAAAATCGGAAACCATTAAAAAGGTGGTCATCCCCGCCGCCCTGCCCGGTATTGTCGGCAGTATTCTTCTTGCGGTATCACGGGCCATCGGCGAAACCATGATCGTGGTCATGGCCGCCGGACTTTCCGCAAACCTGACGGCCAACCCCTTTAAGGCGGTGACCACCGTCACCGTTCAGATTGTCACGCTGCTGGTGGGCGACCAGGAGTTTGACAGCCCGAAAACACTTGCCGCCTTTGCCCTTGGCCTGTTTCTTTTCATCTTTACTCTTCTGCTCAACATTATTGCCCTGTACGTTGTACGCAAATACAGGGAGCAATATGAGTAGCCGTCCGCCGGAAGGAGACACTTTATGAACAGTTCTCGGCAAAACGCCGCCACCATCGATAAAGTCAACAAGGGACTGCAACGCCGCTATCGGTCCGAACGCCGCTTTCGCAGATTCGGCATGACGGCAATCATCCTTTCTCTCGGTTTTCTCGCCCTGCTCTTTTTGTCTATTGTTTCAAAGGGATACACGGCATTTTTGCAAACTTATATTCAGATTGATGTCTTTTTCGACCCGGCTGAATTTGCCGACGAAAACCTGGCCACGGCGGATTTTCCCGGCCTGGTTAAATCATCACTGCGGGAGATGTTTCCCGATGTAACGGACCGACGCGGCAAAAAGCAACTTTACGACCTTGTCAGCTCAGGCGCGGCATTTCGCCTGCAGAATATAATCAAGGACAATACCAGCCTCATCGGCACCAAACAGAAAATATGGGTTCCCGCCAATGATGATGTGGACATGCTCTCTAAAGGCTACATCGACCGGTCGGTTCCTGAATCGGAAAGACGTATCACGGATAATCAGCTCGGCTGGCTGGACCGAATGGAAAACGAAGGCCGTATTGAAAAAAGATTCAACATGATATTGCTCACATCCGGTGATTCACGGGAACCTGAACTTGCCGGTATCTGGGGAGCAACGAGAGGATCATTCTACGTCCTGCTTATCACCCTGTTTCTTTCCTTCCCTGCCGGTGTCGCCGCCGCTGTCTATCTCGAAGAGTTCGCGCCCAAAAACAGATGGATCGACATTATCGAGGTCAACATCAACAATCTGGCCGCAGTGCCGTCCATTGTCTACGGCCTGCTGGGGCTTGCCGTGTTCATCAACTTTTTCGGCATGCCGCGCTCAACATCCCTGGTGGGAGGCCTGGTCATGACCCTGATGACCCTGCCGGTTATTATTATTGCCAGCCGCGCGTCCCTGCAGTCGGTTCCTCCTTCGATTCGTGAAGCGGCTCTCGGTATCGGCGCCTCAAAAATGCAGATGGTGATGCACCATGTTCTGCCGCTCGCCCTGCCCGGCATGCTGACCGGAACCATCATCGGCATGGCCCGCGCCCTTGGCGAAACCGCGCCTCTGCTGATGATCGGCATGGTCGCCTTTATCGTCGACATCCCCGGCGGATTTACCGACCCGGCCACCGCCCTGCCGGTGCAGATTTACCTTTGGGCGGACAGCCCGGAACGGGCCTTTACCGAAAGGACATCAGCGGCGATCATGGTGCTTCTCGCCTTCCTCATTTTCATGAACGCGGGAGCGGTTTATTTACGAAAACGTTTTGAAATTAAATGGTAGGGATTTTTTTCACTTTGTCCCAAGGAGAGCACAATGAAAAAGAAAAGCATTTTCTGGGTTTCCGCATTCATGGCCGGCATGTTCGCCACCTCGGCGGCCCATTCGGCAGGCCGCGACTACATCAGCATCGTCGGTTCTTCCACCGTCTACCCCTTTGCCACGGTGGTGGCGGAACAACTGGGAAAAACGACGAATTTCAAAACCCCGAAGATCGAGTCAACCGGCACCGGCGGCGGCTTCAAACTGTTCTGCTCCGGAATCGGCGTGCAGCATCCGGACATGACCAATGCCTCCCGCGCCATCAAAAAATCCGAATTCGACACCTGCCAGGCGAAAGGAGTCAAGGATATCATCGAGGTAAAAATCGGCTATGACGGAATCGTGCTGGCCAATTCCAAAAAAAGCGCTCCCATACAGGTGTCGCGCCGGGATATCTTCCTGGCCCTGGCCAAGGAAGTTCCTGACCCCAAAGGCGGCGACACGCTTGTTCCCAACCCCTATAAAACATGGAAAGACGTCAATCCTTCCCTGCCGGCCGTTAAAATTGAAGTGCTCGGCCCACCTCCCACCTCCGGAACCCGTGATGCCTTTGTCGAGCTCGCCATGGAAACCGGAGCCGAAACATTTGCCTTTATCAAGGAAATGAAAAACTCCGACAAAGACAAACACAAGGCGGTCTGCCAAAGCGTGCGTGAAGACGGCACCTACATCGAAGCCGGTGAAAACGACAACCTGATCGTCCAGAAGCTTGATGCCAATCCCAGTGCCTTCGGCATTTTCGGCTTCAGCTTTCTCGAACAGAACGCAGATAAGATTCAAGGGGCGATCGTGGAAGACTATGCTCCAACCTTTGAAAACATCGCAGACGGCACATATTCCGTTTCACGTCCCCTCTTCTTTTATGTCAAGAAAGCCCATGTGGGGGTTATTCCCGGCATCACGGAATATCTTGCCGAGTTTACCAGCGAAAAAGCCTGGGGTGATGAAGGTTATCTGACCGACAAAGGCATGATCCCCATGCCGGAGGAGGAAAGAAAATCCGTTGCCGCGGACGTCAAAGAGCTGAAAGCGCTCCGCATGTAACGATGAGGCCATCGTTTCCTTGATGACTTCCAAACACCGGGGGATCAGGGGGCATCGCAATTTTTTTTTATGCCTTTCCCTGGTCTCCGTGATACTATTTCAGGATAAATCAGAAAAATGGAAGCAACATTCAATATGACCCGCAACCAATCATCCATCCAAACCAAGGAGAATGTTTTGTCGCAAAGCCAGGACAAGGTTCTTCACAAGAAACGTGAAACAGTCGGCAACCCCTTCGTGGAAACCCCCCGCATGACCTGCCGGGAGGTCTATGTCTATTACGGCGAGAAGATGGCGATCAACAATGTCAGCATTGATATCGCCCGCAACGAGGTGATTGCCATGATCGGCCCTTCCGGCTGCGGCAAATCCACCTTTCTTCGCTGTCTGAACCGGATGAATGATACGGTGGAAGGCTGCAGGGTCACCGGGGATATCCGGATCGACGACATGGATATTCACGATAAAAGCGTGGATGTTGTGCCGCTTCGCGCCAGGGTCGGCATGGTTTTTCAGAAACCGAATCCCTTTCCCAAATCCATTTACGACAATGTCGCTTATGGTCCGAAAATTCACGGGCTGGTGCAGAACAAGACGGAACTCGATGAAATCGTCGAAACGTCCCTGAAAAAGGCCGGCCTGTGGGAAGAAGCAAAAGACCGACTGAACCAGCCCGGCACCGGACTTTCCGGCGGCCAGCAGCAGCGGCTTTGCATTGCCCGGGCCATTGCCGTGAGTCCCGAAGTGATTCTCATGGATGAACCATGCTCGGCCCTGGACCCCATCGCCACCGCCAGGATCGAAGAGCTGATCGCGGAACTGCGGGAACACTACTCCATTGTCATTGTTACCCACTCCATGCAGCAGGCAGCCCGGGTTTCCCAGCGGACCGCCTACTTTCACCTGGGCGACTTGATTGAAGTGGGAAAAACGGAGCGGATATTCACCAACCCGCGCCATCAACTGACCGAGGATTATATCACCGGCCGTTTCGGTTGATTTCTTGTTGTATTTCCGAGTCTAGAGACTCTGCAGAATATTTTTCACCATGTTGCCGTCCGTCATACCCGCGAAATGAGCCATGATCGGCTTCATGGCCTGCATCTTGTTGCCGAACTTGGCAAAATCGATATTGGCGGCGATCCATTGCTTAATTTCTTCCTCGCTTGCCTGCCTGGGCAGATATCCCTCCAGAATCCGCATGTATTCGGATGGCTCCTGCCCGGTATGGGCCAGGGTTTCGGCTTCCGATTTGATCAGCTTGCGAATGATGCTGATCACCTCGGCATCATCGAGCTCCTTTTTCGCCTGCCGGCCGAACTCGCCGAGCAACACGCGCAGCGCCGAGGTCCTGGCCTCGGTTTGGGCCTTCATCGATTGCTTTAAATCACTTTTTATTTTTTCCTGCAGCGACATGTTTTTCTCCTTTTCTCTTTTCAAATCCAAATTCATTGCCCTTCCAGGCGGATATTATCAAAAAAAAGCACAATTGGTTTTTCCGGTTGATGGACAAAAAGAGCCAGACTGGTGAGCGATGCGGCATCCATCAGCCGGCCGGTGCCGGAAGTCCGCAGCCCGGCAAGCTCAACAGCAAAAACATTGGCTCCCGGCAGGGCGTCAAAACGACCGTTTGCCCGGTCTTCATAAGGCGGGCCGTCCTTGCGGTCGTCTATTCGATAGGAAAGCCGTATCGCCTGTTCTCCCGGATTGTAAATATCAACCAGCAAGCGTTTCCCGCCCCGGCAGCCTTCTTCCAGGTAGCATTTGAAGCCGGGATAGTCAAAATGAGGATACATCTCCAGCCTGAGGCTGTATTGACCGGAAGTGGCATGGCGCGTATCCCGCTCCATGAACGTGCCGCACTCCCAGTGCAGATGATCGAGCTCCAATTCATTTTCAAAGTCGAAAATCGAACGATTTGCCGATTCATCATATCCCCCCGACGAACAGGAGACAATGGCCAAAAACAGGAAAAGAGCAAAAAAAACGCGGATGAAAGCAAAGCGCATATCTCTTTACCTCCCTTGAAAGCTGATGACGGTTATTTCCGGCGGTACCCCGAATCTGAAAGGAAAAGAGCCGGTGGTGCCGATACCACGGTTCACATACAACCACTTGTGACCGCCATCGCTGAAAAGCCCTGCCCGGTATCGGGGATAATCGACGACATGGAGTCTTTCCCAAAGAAAATCAGGCAACCGTATCTGTCCTCCATGGGTGTCGCCGGCAAGCCAGAGCCGCGGCCTATCCCCCAATGCCTCGTCCCAGCCGTCCGAAAAATGATTGAGCACCAGGAGCGGACTGTTCTGGTCGGGCAGGCCGTGAAAGGGTGTTTGCCGATCAACGGCATTCCCCTCGTCTTCGACAAAAAAACCGGCAACAACCATCGTCCGTCCGGACTCGTCAAGATCGACCGTGCGGCATGAGTTCTTAAACATTCTGGGATGATCTCGCTGTTGATGTACATTGCCGGCGGTATGACAGAAAAGGCACTGCTGCCTGCCGGCAGACATGTCGGAATCGCCGAGCACGCAATAGACCCCGAGCGGCGCATGCAGGCTCTCGACAAACGCCATGGCCGGGGCCGGATTTTTCTCCCATTGCACCATGTCCCCGGTGATGACGATGAGATCCGGCTTGAGGTCGGTCACCATCCGGGCGAGCTTGGCTTCACGTTTGCCCGGATGATCAATGTGGAGATCGGAAAGCTGGACGATTTTCGTTTCTCCCCAGGCGCGCCATAATATTTCATCAGGGATGACGACATGTTCAACCACGATCCTGTTCGGCTCGATCCAGCAAGCATAAGAGAAAGCAATCATTCCGATAAATAACGACAAAAGAAAAAATCGACGCATGAAAAAAACCATTTTCAACAGGATAGACGGCAGCGGCAAAAGGGCAAATGGATCTTTTTTACCCCGTCAAACAAAAAAAACTGGCATCAACGGCAACTCAACTGTATGATATTAACTACTTACAGGTGTCAATTTAACTTTTTGGTGTTGCTTTCAGATGCGGCATATCGCAAAATATCATGAAAAAAGAAACACGCCTGAGTGCAAGTCTTGAAGACTACCTTGAGGCGATTGCCCTCATCATCAAAGAAAAGAAGGTGGCCAGGGCAAAAGAAATCGCTTCCCGACTCAATGTCAGTCGGTCATCAGTGACCGAGGCGTTCAGAGCTTTAGCCCAGAAAAAACTGATCAACTACGCCCCGTATGAGGTCATCACCCTCACCACCACGGGGCAGGAAATGTCGGCGGACATCATCCACCGTCATCAGGCCCTGAAGAATTTTTTCATCAAGGTCCTTGATGTGGATGAAAAGCTTGCCGACATCGGGGCCTGCAAAATAGAACATGCCGCACCCAGAGAAATTATCGACCGCATGATCAGTTTTGTCCAATTTCTTGAACAATGCCCCCGCGGCGGCACGGATTGGATTGAAAGTTTCAGTTTATTCTGCAGGGACGGCAAAATCAGCGATGACTGCCGCAACTGTATCACGAAATGTCTTGTGAAATAATGACGTCTTTGCCGCAAGCCATGGCGCCCGATTTTCGTATCGATTCATAGAGTTATCGTTTACGATACGGCGGACCAAGGTTTTTTGCAAGACCGTTGCATAATGGGCCGGCATTTGATTGCCGATCGGCTCTTTATTTGCTGCTTGAAAAAAGGACAAGAACTTACCGAGGAACGGAGATGGACGGACAATACAAACCGGGATGGTACATTCACCCCAACCTTGCCTTGATCAAAATATACCAGAGTGGTCAGAGCTGGGTGTATCGCTGCTACAGCTCAAGCGGCCAGAAAGCACTTTCCAAGGAGCGGCCCCTTGACCAATGGACCTGGGCTCTCAGCGAACCCAGCCCGGAAGAATATTGAGACCGTCGTCAAGGCGGGAAGGGCTCACCCTGTTGCAATCAAACGCGTCCGCATCGACCATCCGCCGCAATGGCACCACGACACAAAGAGCCGCAACGAATGAATTTCGTTGCGGCTCCTGATTTTTCCCGACAATGCCGCTCTTTACGGCCAAAAAACTTCGATCGCAGTCATTACCCCAAAACCGATTCAACCCTGAATCAGTCAAGCTTTCCCAGCGCCTCTTTCAACCTTTTCATCCCATCGGTTATTGATTCCATCGAAGTGGCAAAGGAAAAGCGCACAAACTCATCGGCACCAAACGCTGCGCCGGGAACCGTCGCCATAAAACTTTCTTCCAGCAGATACTCCGACATCTCGACCGAGCCGCTGATGACCTTGCCTTTGAACTTACGGCCGTAATAGGCGGTAAAATTCGGAAAAACATAAAAGGCGCCGCTTGGTTTCACACAGGTGATCCCTTCAATCGAGGTCAATTCCTTGACGATATAATCAAGCCGGGGCACAAACGATTCCTTCATCATCCCCGGAAAATCCTGCGGTCCTTCCACAGCGGCCAGGGCTGCCTTCTGGGCGATTGAAGAAGCATTTGAGGTCGACTGACTCTGGATTTTATTCATGGCGGCAATCACATGTTTCGGCCCGAGAGAATAACCGATGCGCCATCCGGTCATGGCAAAGGACTTGGACACGCCATTCAAGATGATGGTCTGATCCTTCACCTTTGGTTCCACGTCGAGAATATGGGCGAGAGGACCTTCATCGTAGACGATGGTGTCATAAATATCATCGGAGATGATGACCCAGCCCCGTTTCATGGCCATTTCGGCAACAACTGCCAATGCCTTGGCGGAAAAAATTCCTCCGGTGGGATTTGACGGACTGTTGAGAATAATGCCGCGGGTCTTGCCGGTCGCGCACTTATTCAAATTTTCCGCGGTCAGATCGAAATTATCCTTTTCAGACAGCGGCACAAAAACCGGGGTCGCACCGGCAAGCAGCACGATGGGCGGATAGGAAACCCAGTATGGAGTCGGGATGAGCACTTCGTCTCCCGGTCCGAACATGGCCTGGGCCATATTATAAAGCCCGTGTTTGCCGCCGCAGCTCACCTGTACCTGGTCCGCTTCATACTTCCAGCCCCTGTCCCGGGCGTAGCGGGCGACGATTGCCTCACGCAGTTCCGGAATACCGGGAACTGCGGTATAACGGGTAAAGCCTTCATCAATGGCTTTTTTACCGGCGGCGCATACATGCGCGGGAGTATCAAAGTCCGGTTCGCCGACGCTGAAATTCAAAATATCAGCACCGGCGGCCTTCATGGCCTTTGCCTTTGCATTCACCGCCAGGGTGGGTGAGGGTTTGATCAGTTTCATCCGATCCGCCAGCGCAATCTGTCCTTCCATATCCGTCCCCTTTCCTTTTTTAAAATCCATGCCGTATTCCAGCATCATCATAAAAAACATTTTTCAGAAACAGGCCGCAGGCTGGTGCGGTTGGAGCGGCCATCGCCCTGTCTCTCAACTCAAAAAGCCGGACAAAATCTTCGACCTCCATGCGATTTCGGCCAACTTCAATTACCGACCCGATGATATTTCTTACCATTTTTCGCAAGAATCCGTCACCGCAAATTTCAAAAACATATTCATCCATGCACGATTCATTGATCTGAAGCGTTGCGGAAAATATATGCCGCGTCGCCCCTCGGCCGCCGACCTTGGCCCTGTCCCGGGATCCCACTGCCTCAAAAGAGCTGAAATCCTTGCTGCCGCGGATAAAAGGCAGGCACCGGCATGCCCTGTCCAGATCAAACGGGCCGGGAAGATGGGCGCAATACAAACGGCGGTGGGGCAAAATCAAACTGCCGGTTGAAAAAAAATACTGGTAAATTTTTGCTTTGGCACTGATACGCGAATGAAAATCTTCACTGACATCCTCAACCCGGAGTATCTTGATTGACGCAGCAAGCAAACTGTTCAACCCCTGTTGAAAGGCATGACAGGTAATGGCGGATGAGGTTTTGAAATGAGCCGTCATACCCAGGGCGTGCACCCCGGCATCAGTTCGCCCCGCGCCGTGAACGACAATATTTTCTCCGGTCATCACCGCAAGTTTTTTCTCAAGGGCAGCCTGAACCGTCGGAGCGTTGTTCTGGCGCTGCCATCCCGCATAGTCGGTGCCGTCAAAGGCGACGGTCAGCTTGATATTGCGGCAGTGTACGGAGTGAACACCCATAAGACAAAGGGGCGGAAAGCTATCAAGGAAAAAGGGGGACTGTTTCAAGCCCGAGGGATTCGGCGAAACCGCAAACCAGATTCATATTCTGAACCGCCTGACCGGCAGCCCCTTTCACCAGATTGTCTATGGCCGACAGCAGAATTATTCTGCCGGTCCGTGGATCATATTTAAAAGCGATATCACAGTAGTTGCTGCCGCGAACATACTGGGTGGCGGGGAAAACACCGGGGGGGCAGACCCGGACAAATTTTTCATTACGATAAAATTCGTCGTACAAAGGGGCAAGTTCGCCCGGATCGACACCGTCGACAAGGCTTGCGTACACCGTGCTCAATATTCCGCGCGAGATCGGCAGCAAATGAGGAGTAAAGGAAATGGTCAGTTTGCTTCCGGCAAGCTTGCTCAGTTCCTGCTCGATCTCCGGCGTATGGCGATGCTGGGCAACCTTATAGGCGCGAAAACCATCGGTTACCTCGCAAAAAAGGCTGTTGACCTGGGCACTGCGTCCGGCTCCGGACGTACCGGACTTGGAATCGGCGATAATGGTATCAAGCTTCACCCACCCTTTTTTCAGTAAAGGGGCAAGGGCAAGAATAATCGACGTCGGATAACATCCGGGGTTCGCCACCAGACGTGAACCGGCAATACGATCTCGGTTGAGTTCGGGCAGTCCGTAAACCGCCTCATCAAGATATTGCTTGGCCGTATGGGCCTGATACCATTCTTCATAAACAACGGGATCATCGATACGGAAATCAGCGCTGAGATCAACAACTTTTTTCCCGGCCTCGAGAATGGAAGGCACGAGGGCCATGGCGGTCTGGTGGGGAACCGCGGTAAAAAACAGATCCGCCCTGCCGACCAGATCATCGATCTTGAGGTCTTCACAGACAATGTCCGCGATCCCGGCCAGATGGGGATAGACATCGGACATTTTTTTGCCCGCATACTGACGGGACGTGGCAACACATAATTCCGTTTCCGGATGAAGTGCCAATATGCGTGCCAACTCACCACCGGTGTAACCCGATGCACCAACAATACCTACACGAACCATTTTCTTCTCCGCTCAGTCGCCAATCAGACAAAAAAAAAGGGAAAAGCGAAATATCTTTCGCTTTTCCCGTTTAAGGACAGTTCATTCAATAAGATGAATAAATCAGATCAACGTTTCGAGAACTGGAAGCTTGCACGGGCAGCTTTTCTGCCGTATTTTTTCCGCTCTTTGGCGCGTGCATCGCGGGTGAGAAAACCAGCTTTTTTCAAGGCCGGACGATTTGCACTGTCAACCTCCAGCAATGCTTTCGCTATGCCATGACGAAGCGCCTCTGACTGAGCAGACTTGCCGCCGCCTTTCAGAGTGGCATAAACATCGAATTTTTCGATCGTATCGGTGAGAACAAACGGTCTGACTGCTGATTTCTGGTCAATAGCGCCACCGAAATATGCAGCAAAGCTCAATTTATTGACATTAATATCGCCCTTACCCGGTCTCAACCAGACCCTGGCAATAGCTGTTTTTCTTTTACCCGTGGCGTAGAATTGCTGCTCTGACATAATTACTCCAGTACTCTCTTATATTTCGAGTTTTTCCGGTTTCTGGGCTTCATGGGGATGCTCCGAACCGGCATATACTTTCAATTTTTTCAGTTGGGCGCGACCCAATGTATTTTTGGGAAGCATGCCCTTCACCGCCTTGAAAAGAAGCTCTTCAGGGCTTTCGGCAAGAATTTCCTTTGCCGTTCTTGTCCGGAGTCCGCCCATGAAGCCGGAATGATTGTAGTACAACTTTTCATCAAGCTTCTTGCCGGTAAGACGGATCTTGTCGGCATTGACAACGATGACGAAATCCCCGTTATCCTGAAAAGTGCAGAAGGTGGGTTTGTGTTTGCCGCGAAGCCGGTATGCAATTTCAGAGGCAAGGCGACCGAGAACCTTACTTTGCGCATCAACCACAAACCAGTTCCGTTCAATCTCATTGACCGGAGTTAAATACGTTTTCATATGCTGACCCTCAAATACTGCTTATCTTACCATTCGCAGGAGAATGAAAATCCCAATCAAACAAATGGAAATATTGACAAAAAAAGGTCCGAAGCATGTTCGAACCTTTGAATTTACCTGGAGCGGGAAACGAGATTCGAACTCGCGACTTCAACCTTGGCAAGGTTGCACTCTACCACTGAGTTATTCCCGCTTTTGTTTTTTTGTGTATGTGCGAAAAACACAGTGAATATACGGTCGACATTCTTTTTTGTCAACAAAAAATTCACCTTTTTTTATCTGCATTCCGGATGGATTGAAATTGCTTTTTCAGGAATGAATCAAATATGATATTATCAAGAAAATGACTTGCCACTCATTTCCTGACGATGTAATTAATATAATCGATAATTACCGGCACGCACTAAAAAAATCAAATTAAATCAAATTAATAATGGAAAACAAACGCCAGAGCGCCATCACCCGCAAAACAAATGAAACCGACATCGCCCTCAGTCTCACCCTGGACGGGTCCGGCAAGGCATTACTGAAGACCGGGGTCCCGTTTCTCGATCATATGCTGACCTTGTTCACCGTCCACGGTTTTTTCGATCTCACCGTTACCGCTCACGGCGACACGGAAATAGATGATCATCATTCCGTCGAGGACATCGGCATCTGCCTGGGTCAGGCATTGAAAGCCTGCCTGCAGGATTTCAGCGCCATCAACCGTTACGGTCACTGCACCTTGCCGATGGACGAGGCATTGGCACGGGTGACGCTCGACCTGTCCAACCGACCGTATCTCCATTATGATGTCGTCCCCTGCGACCAGAAGGTCGGCTCCTTCGACTCCGCCCTGGTCCAGGAATTCCTGCGGGCCCTGTCCCTGCACGGCGGCATGACGCTTCATGTTGAAGTGCCTTACGGGCAAAATACCCACCATATCCTTGAAGCAATCTTTAAAGCGCTGGGAAGAGCCCTGGACCAGGCGACATCACCCAATATCCGATCCCAGGGACCCCTTTCATCAAAAGGATCCCTTTAAAATTTTCGAACCGCTGGAGGTTTTCCGTTGAAACGTTTCGCATCTTTTTCATTTTTCCTTGTTCTTGTTTTCATGTTTTTTTCCCTGGCCGGATGCGCCGGAAAAAAACAGGCCGCTGCTCCCGAAGAACCGGCAAAGACCGTGAATTCCATTGCCGTTCTCCCGGTTGAAATCCAAAAAGCGGAACAGGGGTACGACTACATCACCACCCGCCAGCTCGAATCAGGCGCCGCGGTTTTAACGGAACTGGCAAAAGAGATTCTTGCGGAAAGGAGCGGCATCCGGTTTCTGAGCTCCTCGCAGCAAGAAACCCTGCTGAGCGATTTCCATGGCACCCCGAATGAAATGACCCGGCGGATCGGCGAGCAGATCGGCACTGACGCGGTACTGCTCATTACCGCCATCCGCTTCAGCGAACGCGACGGCGGTGAATACTCAGTCAACCAGCCCGCCTCGGTCTCATTCAAATACCAACTGTTTCACGTTGCCACCGGGAGCAGCCTCTGCATGGGAGTATTTGATGAAACCCAGCAGACCCTGCTTTCCAATCTTTTTTCATTTTCCAAGGCCTCAAGCCGCGGTTTCAAATGGATAACCGCCCGGCAACTGGCCAGTGAGGGAATGAAAGAAAAACTCGACGACTGCAAGTACCTCGCCCGCTAGACCACGCTTGCCCGGCCCCTTGCAGCCATCATGTCCCTTCCGAAAATCATTAATCGCCTTATCGGCAAGGCAATGCACGACTACCGGATGCTGGCCGACGGGGACCGGGTCATGGTCGCCGTTTCCGGCGGACTGGACAGCATTGTCCTGGCGGCGATACTCCGAGAATGGCAAAAAAAGGCACCGATCAGCTATCACCTGACCGCCGTGCATCTTGATATGGGTTTTCCCGAGGGAAGCGTTGCGTCCGCAACCGAAAGACAGCTGTCAAAGCTGGGAATTGACGTTATCGTTGAAAAGACAACCTTCGGACCTGACGCCCTTGCCGCGGAAAACGGCAAAAGCGGCTGTTTTTACTGCGCCCGCAACCGACGGACCCGGCTTTTCAACCTGGCAAGAGAAAAAAAGTGCAACAAGCTGGCCCTGGGCCATCACAAAGAAGATATCATCGAAACCTTTTTTCTCAACCTTTTCTACAGCGGCAACCTGAGTACCATGGTGCCGCGACAGCCGCTGTTTCACGGCAACCTTCACGTCATCCGCCCGCTCGCCTACCTGAACAAGGAACAGGTGAAAACACTCGCCCGCCTTTTCGAAATCAGCGCCGCTGAAAATCCCTGTCCCCTTGCCGGCAGCTCCAAACGCGAAAAAATACGGGCAATGCTGCAGGAGCTGTACGGCAAGGATCAACAGCTGGAAAGCAATATCTTTGCGGCACTTTCCAATGTCCGCACAGAGTATCTGCTTTAACAACCGTTAAGCGGCCATCCGCCCCGCGTATTCCCTGAGGAAATGGGCGGAATCAGCCACGGCGTCAAAGTCATTGAAGTACAGGCCGCCGAACTGGTTGGAACAGTGGGGGCAGCCGCGCAGCCATAAAACATGATGGCGGTATTTGTTCCTGGCCATCTTCCGGTAAACCCATTGGCTGCTGCAGCACTCAAAACAGTACAGCAATGTCCATTCATTTCCGAGCAGGGCGGTGGCGCAATCATGACAGACCGGGACAACCATTTCCCGCACCGCGACATCCGTTACCGCATTTTCCGCGTAGCCGAACGGCATGATAATAAAATCGCTTGCCGGAAAATTTTCCCGGTGGGTATCCGGCCCGTGATTCAGTTCACAGAATTCATGAGTGAGCTCCGCCAGAAGCTGAAGTTTGTCTATCTCGTTCACACTGCCTCCTCACGCTGGTGTTCAGCTTTTTTCCGAGGTTTTCGAGAAATTCGATGACTCCCTGCTTAACTGTTCGGATAGAAGTTACACTTTGATAAATCCTTTTTTGCCCTGGCAAGCTTCACTCCGGCATGCTAAAGTGAGTCACCTGAAAAAACAGACTTACTTTCAATCTTTTGCAATCCATGTACCACAACGCGTGAATGCGGAAAACCGGAACAAAAAAGCACCGCATATCAACGTTTTACAATTTCAAAATCAGCAAACAGATACATGGTTTCCCGAAAACCGAATATAATCGGTTGCGAAATTTCATTATACGGGAATCAACTGTACGAAAAATTGGACATTTGCCCCATGAATTGGGCATTTGCCCAAAAAATCTTTTTCTTCACCACCGGCAATCATGTTGAACAATCTCCGCTTTGAAGAGCAGATAATCAATAACAGCCATACCGAATTCCCGGCGCGCTACATCGCCGCGTGCAACCTGCGCAGGCTCATTGCGCAAAATCCCGAACAGACACACCTCGACACCATCCGTAATCTCGAAAAACTGATGTTTGACCAACGACTCGTCAAACAACGCCAGTCGTTTTTTTTCTTTCGGGAAACCGCGGGCGCCATTGCCGAGTCAATGACCGGAGGACATGACGCACTTGCCCTTCAGGCCCTTCACTCCTTCAGAAACCTTCTCCGCAACGCAACCGGCACATCCCTCCGGGCGGCAACGGAAGCCCTCGGCTCCTTGCCGGTAACGCTCGCCCCTCCGGCCATTGCCCCCTGCCCCGCCGCCCCGCCGCCGGAAATAAGCTGGGACGACATCACGGAACGGCTGAGTGTTTCAACAAACGCCACCCCTTTCTTTGCCGGCAGAAGCCTGATCCAGCCGCTTGCGGGCAACGACCGGCTGCTGGTCGCCAAATTCCTCCGCAAGGACGAAAACAGCGAAAACCTCCGCACTGAAACGGCGTGGATGCATTCCTTGCGCGAAACAAGCGCCCTGCTGCCGAACAACTTCCATGTTCCGCGCCCTTTTACCAGGGGAGACGCCTCCCTTTTCCGCCTCAGCCGCCTTCCAGTCAGCCCGCCCGACCGACTGGAGCTCCACGAGCCATACACGGCGATTTTTTATGTTGCCCGCAAGGACTATTTTTCCTATGCAAATGAACCGGAGAACTTCGCAACCTTCCGCCAGGCCGACACCATCATGGGACTCAACAGCCTGATTCTCGGGCGGCTGGCGGCGCGCGGCATCATCCATACCGCGCCGATCCCGCTTTTCCATAACAGGGTGCAGCGCCACCGCAGGGAAGACAACGGCCTTTACGACTGGCCCCGGGCCGGCAGGCTCGATCAATGGCTGGCCTCATGCCGCTTCCCGAATCTCGGCCTGACCGGCATCAGGGATTTTGAACATTTCGCCGCCCTGCATCAATCCGGAGAGCGATTTTACTGGCATATCGGCTGCCACATCCTGAGCCTGCTGCTGGTGGCGGCAAGTTTTTTCCGCAACAAAAACAAGGAACTCGCCGGACTGGATTGCGCGGGAAAGCCGGTTGACGCACGACACCTCTTTGACACAATTCACCTCAAGCAACTTCTGCGGACAATCCTGCTCGGCTATTATGAAGGATTTACCGGCAAGCCCCTTGAAGGAGAACTTCCCGTCAACCTGGACATCCTGTCATCGCGGATGATCGAGGAGATGGGGGTTGACCGCAGCATGGAAGAAATGCTGCGCCAGGTCGACCAGCAGCAAATGAGTGACGAGGAATTCCGCGACTTCCTCTTGGCGCGGGGATTCACCCCGGAAAAAGCCGATCTCGCCGCAAAAGGGGTGGCGGATATCGTTCTTTTGACCGGCCCGCACCTCGGCGGCTTCAACCAGCAGATATCCATTCCGGAACTGATCGAGGCAACCGCGACCATGGCGGCAACCTGTGTCCTGGGCCGCTATCTGCGGGACACCAAGCCCATGGTCAACCAACAGCACGAACCCGGAACTTTCGGCCGATATGAAAACAACCCTTGATTGCCTCCCCTGCTTCCTGAAACAGGCCCTGCAAACCGCACGCCTCACCACCGTTGCCGCCGGAGTGCATGAAGAAATCATGAAACAGGCCATCGCCTTTCTCGGCCGGGTGAACTTTTCCCTCAGCCCGCCGGAAAATGCCGTTGCCCTTTACGAAATGATCGCGGCAATTTCCGCCTGCAACGATCCCTTCATTGAATTGAAAAAGGAAAGCAACCGTTTCGCCCTGGGGCTCAAGCCGCAGGTCCGCAGACAGATTGACGAATCCACCGACCCCCTTTATGCCGCCCTGCTCTTTTCCATGGCCGGCAACATCATCGACTACGGCTCCCTGCACCAGTTCGACATGGAACAAACCATCCGCCAGGCCCTGGCCCTGGAGCCGGTTATCAATGATTTTCCGGCGTTTACCGCCGACCTCGCGCACGCACGAAGGGTTCTCTACCTGGCTGACAACAGCGGCGAACTCGTTTTCGACTCCCTGGTCATTGAGAAGCTGGGCAAAGATGTCACCTTTGTCGTCAAGGAGCGGCCCATCATCAACGATGCGCTGCGCGAGGATGCCCAATCCTGCGGCCTGGAGACAATCTGCACGGTGATCAGCAACGGCACCGGCTGCCCCGGCACGCCGCTTGCCGCCTGCTCGGACGAATTCCAGCGCCTCTTTCGCGCAGCGGATCTCATCATCAGCAAGGGTCAGGGCAACTTTGAAACCCTGTCAGAGGTACAGGCCCCTCTTTATTTTCTGCTCACCGTCAAATGCCCGGTGGTGCGGGACCATATCGAGCAGATATCCGGCCGCACGGCGGACATCGGCCGGACCGTGCTGCTCAAAGGAATCCATCATGAATGGAAATGACCCATGCCCCTGCGGCTCCGGCACTGCTTTTGCCGGCTGCTGCGCCCCGTTTGTCAGCGGATTGAGCCATGCACCCACGGCCGCCGCGCTGATGCGCTCCCGGTTCACCGCTTACGTGGTCAAAAACAGCGAATACCTGCTTGCAACCTGGCACCCGACCACCCGGCCTGATTCCATCGCCCCCGAGTCCATCCCGCACTGGACCCATCTCGAACTGATTCACGACGAAGAAAACGAAGACGGCCGGGCCCGGGTTGAGTTCAAGGCCCGGGCATTTTCCCTGGGCCAGGTGCTGGTGCTGCATGAGATCAGCCGTTTTGTGAAGGAAAACGGCCGCTGGTACTATATCGACGGCGAGATCAAGGACGCGCCGCGCACAACCGCCGTCAAAATCGGCCGCAACTCCCCCTGCCCTTGCGGCAGCGGTAAAAAATTCAAGAAATGCTGCGGCCCCTGATCCGCCACTCATAACAAATTATTCCCCTTTTCCCTTCCCGCTTTTCCTTTGTTGCCGTTTTGTTTGCCTAACCCTACACAGGTGTGCAAATAACCTCCCACGAGAATTTCTCCGTTAACATTCAAAAAAAAAATTGGTAGGACGCTATTTGTCCGAGCGGATCATGTACACTCTGGATTATCGTAGGACAATGCAGCGCTGTTCTGAAAAATTCCAACAAAAGGTGAACAAATGAGCAAAAAACTTGACGAAATACCGACAGTAAGTCCCTCAAATACCAAAAAAGAAATTCTGGAAGCTTACAATCAACTTGTGGAAAAATTTGATAATCGCGCCGAGGAAGAGTTGCAACCTGAAAAGGAAAAGGAAGTACGACGAATCAGGGAAGTGACCGTTGTTGCCGAAGAACTTGCCGGAGTCAAGGTGAGCGAGGCCATAGGCTCGATCAAGACCGGCATCAGCACCGCCTTGACCGATATCGCCGCCAGGATCGAGGAGCAGACAGAGCGTTACCGAAAAACCAAGGAGGCGGTTGCGGCAAAGGAGAAAGAGCTTGCCGAAATCTTTGAAATTGAAAAATCAGCATATTCCCTGGCAGCTCTCCTCGAAGCTCAGAAACAAAAAAAGACCGCCTTTGAGGAAGAGATGGCCACCCGCAGGGAGGAGCTGGAATCTTCGATAAAGCATGACCGCGCAACGTGGGAACAGAAACAGGCCGAAGCCGTCGCCAGGGTGAAGGAACAGCAGGAGCAGCTTGAAAAGGCCCGGCGCCGCGAACAGGAAGAGTATGACTACAAGCTGATGAGGGAGCGGGAACAGAAGACAAATGCCCTGCAGGACGAGATCAACCTGCTGGAGAAAGAGCTGCACCTGAAGAAGGAAGAATTTGAAAAGAAAGTTGCCGACAGAGAGGCGTATTTAAAGGAACGCGAGGCGGTGGTTACCCAGCAGGAAAAACGCATCGTTGCTCTTGATATCCAGGTGGAGAAATTCCCCAGGGAACTGGAGGAGGCTATCAAGAAAACCGTCAAGGAGACCACGGAACGGTTGACCGCTGCATATACGAAAAACGAGGAACTGCTGCGCAATACCCTGGAAGGTGAAAAAAATGTGCTCACCACGAGGATACAATCCCTGGAGCAGACTGCCGTTGATCAGAAAAAACAGATTGACCTGCTCGCCTCCCAGCTCGACAAGGCCTATGGCAAGGTACAGGATATTGCCATTAAGGCGGTTTCAAGCCCAAGAGAACGTTATTACAATGAATCTCCGCCAAAAGGAACCGCACAGAACGACGGCAAGTAAATGACCGGTTGCATCGATCAAGCCGTTCGCGCATTGAAACGTGTCAACGCTGGATCATTCATCCCTGAAAATCAGGTATTGGAAGAAAGATGAAAACAACAAAAATCGCACTCAAACCATATCTTGAAAAAATCGAACAGCTCTGCGAACCACTCGGCAAGGATGCGCTTGCGAGACTGCTCCTTGAATTGGCAAGAGACATTGTGCCGGAAGAACGGACGGACTTCCTCCACTCCATCCTTTCCCATGTGTCCAAGGGTTCGAAACGGCTTTCAGTTACGCCAACCATTCCCGAAAAAAAACTGCTCGCCCAAATCGGGGATTTGCGGCAGGAAATTCTCACCCGCATCCAATCCATTGAGGACGGTTCCTACTGGGAGGACCCGGACGAGGACTGGCAGGATTCCTATTATGATGATGGCGACCCGGATCTGCTGAACGATGAACAGAAGGCCACACTTACCGCTTTCTTCATTGACGGCGGCCATCTTTTCATGGCCGGGAATAAAAAATCCGCGCAGGAAGTGTACCATGCCCTGCTCTCCTTGGTAAATGAGGTCGAAGCATACGGTTTTCTTCCTGAATTGAACGTCGACCTGCGGGAAGCACGGGCGCGCTATGCCAGATGTGTTTATGAATCCGCTCCCGAAAACAAACGCGTTGAATCAATGCTGGCCGCCATGGAGGCCGACCTTGAAAAATCCGACATGGGCGGATTGCTGGATGACGACTTCCCCCTGTTGCAGGATGTGATCGATGCCGAAACCGGCGCCCTTGAAGATTTCGGCCAATTCCTGCCTTCCTGGAAAAAGGCACTGGAACAAAAAGATTTTCACATGGATCGGGTTGCCGACCTCTGCCTGGAAGCAGCCTTTCTGACAGAAGGCGTGAAGGCCGTGGCAAATCTCGCCCGTTCCTGGCAGGCAAAACAACCGCGGGGGTATCTCTCCTGGCTGCTGCAACTTGAAGCCGGCGAGGACTGGACGTCCCTGAAGAATGCATGTCAAGAGGTCCTCAATATTTTACCGCAGGGTTCGGATCGCAGGAAGGCTGCGAACTCCCTGATCAAAACCGGTAAAAAACTCGGGGAGAACGGCGTGATCCTGGAAGGCTACCGGGAAAGATTCAGATCGCAGCCGGACGATGGCGGTCTTCTTGACCTGGCGGGTGAGGCCGCCAGACAACAGGTTAGAGAAAAAGAGCTGGCGGAAATCTGTTTGTTTCTTACCAAACGGAAATCCGGACACAGTGAAAGCGCTCTGCTGGTCAAGGCCCTGCTCATGGCAGGCGCAGTCGACGAGGCCTTCAAACTGTGCAAACAAAATAAAGCCGTCGGCTGGTCCCATGGCAACGCAACCGGCCTGCTCTTTGCCGGAGTATTGTATTTGGCATCCGGCGGTCATGCCGACTGCGGCCTGATCCGCGACATGCTGCGAGACTATGGAGAGTGTATTTCCATGGATTCCAGCAATTTTGACGAACCTGAAAACGAAACAAAGCTCTCCGGTTTCCAGGAAATCATACGCGGACTTGGCCTGGCTGACCCGGCAAGCCTCGACTTGAACCTTTACCGGCAATGGGCCGAAACCATCGGGGAAAATCGGGTTAACCATATTGTTTCCAACAAACAGCGGACAGCCTATGACCGGGCCGCAAAAGCACTGGCCGTCCTGGCCGAGGTAATGGCGGCCACCGGCATGAAAAAAGAGGCCCTGGCTTTTTTACAAGGTTATTGCAAGACCCGCTACAATCGCCATGTTGCCTTTCGGAGAGAGGTGAAGCAAGCGGTCGAGCAATCCAGAATCCTGCGCGGCATGGAAGCAGGATTGTAAAGGAACCGATCAAATTCTTGAACATTGGAAGATGAAAAAGGAAAGCAAAATGGTCGAAGAAAACTTTGGAAACCTGAAAATCCGTCAACCGCCGTCGAAAACGTCAGAATCACCCTGCCCTTGTGCAGAAGCGGTAAAAAATTCAAGAAATATTGCGGTCCGTGATCCGCTCCTTTTCATAACAAATTGTCACTCCTTTTTCTTTGCAATTTTTTCCTGTTGCAGTATCCTTTTCCTAACTCTTTTTAAAATATCGAGGCTAAAAAATCTTCAACCATGCGAGCCCCTGATTTTTTTTACGCTTCATTCGAAAAAAAAATTGGTAGGACGCTATTTGTCCGAGCACGTCGGGTATACTTGGAAAGAAACGCTGAAACGTTCAAACGCTGAAACGCTGAAACGCTGAAACGCTGAAA
>AMWB02144370.1_pt2 | contig 33003 bp, 23 predicted proteins | sample 200311 | NCBI WGS metagenome assembly AMWB02 (sample SAMN02737377, study PRJNA173069) | bioreactor metagenome | biome: anode biofilm in microbial fuel cells | place: USA: California | collected 2010-12-16
GGCGGCGGGCTGCGGATCGAGCAGCTGGGAGCCGATGTGGCAGGCGATGCCGCGGATCTGCAGGTTGGGCAGATCGCGCGCGCGGCGGTAGAGCGTGGTCGCGGTATCGAAGGCGACGCCGAACTTGGCGCTCTTCAGTCCCGTGGAGATGTAGGGATGGGTCTTCGGATCGACGTTCGGATTGACGCGCAAGGCGATCGGCGCGCGCTGGGACAACTCGCCGGCAACCGCATTCAGGTGGTCGAGTTCGCTGGCCGATTCGACGTTGAAGCAGTAAATGCCGGCTTCCAGCGCCTGCCGCATTTCGGCCCGCGACTTGCCGACGCCGGAAAACACGACCTTGCCGGGGTCGCCGCCGGCGGCGAGGACCCGAGCCAGCTCGCCGCCCGAAACGATATCGAAGCCGGCGCCGAGCCGAGCGAACAGGCGGAGGATCGAGAGGTTCGAGTTGGCCTTGACGGCGTAGCAGATGCGTGCCGGCAAGCCTGCCAGGGCCTTGCTGTACGCAGCATAGGCGGCCGTCAGTGCGGCATGGGAGTACACGTAGCAAGGCGTGCCGTAACGTGCGGCGATGGCGGACAAGGCCGCTCCCTCGACGCGCGCCGCGGTCGCTGGATCGTTGATCAGGCTCATTGGTCTTTTGTCGCCGGAGCGCTGCTATGATCGGCAGGCTTCGCCGGCTGGCTGGCTGGGGATGACTTGACGGTTGCCGCGCCTCCCGCCGGCGGCAGGGTCAGCGGACCCTTGTTGCCGCAGGCCGCAAGCGCCATTGCTCCGGCGACGAGCAGCCAGGCACGGGCGAACATGAAGTAATGGTTATCCATGGCGACGATGTTACATCACGGAGGCAATGTGGAAGAACGGGAGTTCCTGGCGCTGGCGGATGCCGAACTGGCGCGACTGGAGGCGGCACTGGAAAAGACGCTCGCCGATGAGGAAGCCGACTGGGATTTCGAGTTGAAGCCCGGCGGCATCATCGAGGCCGCCTTTGCCGACGGCAGCAAGATCATCGTCAATCGCCACAACGCGGCGCGAGAAATCTGGGTGGCCGCTCGATCCGGCGGGTTCCACTTCAAGCCACCCGCCGCCATGGGTGGGGCGTGGGTCGACACGCGGGAGGGACGCGCTCTGGCGGCTGTGCTCTCCGACTGCTTCAGCGCGCAGGCGGGCGCTCCCCTGCGGCTGGACTGGTAGCCGGCCCGGCGGGCATTGCAACGCGCCGCTCCGGCGCGACCGATTTGATCTGCGCATCCTGCACCGGCGCGACGGGTTTGCTGTCCGGGCGCAGGAAATCCGGCAGCAGCGACTCCCAGATGCTGGGCGATTCCGGCACGGATTCACGGAACACATAGTCGTGGATCGCCCCCCCGGTTGCCGGGTCGCGTCCCTCGACACGCAATAGGCCATCAGGCATGTCGCGATGCATTTCGGGCACATCCTTGAGAGCCGTTTCCATGAACGAGGTCCAGATCGGCAATGCCGCCGAACCGCCCGTCTCGCCGTTGCCAAGACGCTTCGGCTGGTCGAAGCCGATCCAGGCGATGCCCACCAGGGTCGGCTGGTAACCGCAGAACCAGGCATCCACATAGTCGTTGGTGGTGCCGGTTTTTCCGGCCAGGTCGGTTCGTTTGAGGGTCTGCCCCGCCCGTGCCGCCGTACCGCGCCGCACCACATCCTTCATCATGCTGTCCATCACCCAGGCGTTGCGCGCATCGATGATGCGCAGAGACTCGTCGCCGGCGAGCACGGGGCGGGTTTCGGCGAGCACGTTGTTCTTGGCATCCAGAATCTGCTTGACGAGGTAGGGGGCGATCTTGTACCCGCCGTTGGCGAAGACCGCATAGGCCGCCAGATGCTGCCATGGCGTGACGCTGCCTGCGCCCAGCGCCAAGGTCAGATAAGGAGGGTTCTTGTCCGCATCGAAGCCGAAACGGGTGGCGTAGTCCTGCGCATAGCGCGGATCGATCGCGCGGACCAGCCGGATCGACACCATGTTTTTCGATTTGGTCAGGGCGGTGCGCAGCGTCATCGGGCCTTCGTATTTGCCGTCGTAATTCTTGGGTTCCCATGCCTGGCTGCCTGTTTCCTCGGCGGAGATCGACAGCGGTTCGTCAGGAAGCACGGACAATGGCGTGAACCCTTTCTCGAGCGCTGCGGAATAGACGAAAGGCTTCATGCTCGAGCCGGGCTGTCGCCATGCCTGCGTGACGTGATTGAACTTGTTGCGGGAAAAATCGAAGCCGCCGACCAGCGCCCGCACTGCCCCGTCATGCGGATTCGCGGCGACGAAGGCTGCTTCCACGTCGGGCCATTGCGTGATCTGCCAGCGGCCCTTGTCGTCCTGGCTCAGGCGGATGATCGCGCCGCGGCGCAGTCGTTTGTTGGCCGGCGCCTTGTCGTCGAGCATGCGCTGGGCGAACTTGAGGCCGGGACCATCGACCGTGACGATTTCGCTGCCGGGCAGATAGGCGCGCAGCTTATTCGGATTCGCCTCGAGAACCAGGGCGATTCGCAGATCTTCGGCGTCCTCGTAATCGTTGAGCAGCTCTTCGATCTGCTCGTCGTCGTCCGTGCCGATGCCTTTCATGTCCACATAAGCTTCCGCCCCGCGATAGCCGTGGCGCCGGTCGTAGGCCAGCACGGCCTGGCGCAGACCGCGCTGAGCGGCCTCCTGCTCCTTGCGCGTCAGGGTCGTGATGACCTTGATCCCGCTTGCATATGCGTCGTCGGGGAACGCCTCGACCGCGATCTGTCTGGCCATCTCGGCGGCGTGATCCGCCTTGAGCGAGTAATTGTCGATCTGGCGCCGAACTTGGAGCGGTTGCTTGAGCGCCTCGGCGTACTGCTGCTCATCGATGAAGGCTAGTTGCAGCATGCGCCGCAATACATACTGCTGGCGTAGCCGGGCGCGTTTGGGATTGGCGACCGGGTTGTAGGTCGAAGGAGCCTTGGGCAGACCTGCAAGCATGGCCATTTCGGCGGTGCTGAGATGCTTGATGTCCTTGCCGAAGTAAATGAGTGCGGCGGCGGCAAAACCGTAGGCGCGCTGGCCGAGGTAGATCTGATTCACATAGATCTGCAGAATCTCGTCCTTCGACAGGCTGCTCTCGATCTTGAAGGCGAGCAGAACTTCATAAAGCTTGCGGATCAGGGTCTTTTCGGAAGACAGGAAGAAATTGCGCGCTACCTGCATCGTGATGGTCGATGCCCCCTGGCGTTTGCCCCCGCCGACAAAGTTCGCATAGGCCGCACGGGCGATGCCCATGGTGTCGATGCCCGGGTGTTGGTAGAAGCGCTCGTCCTCGGCGGCCAGAATCGCCTGCTTCATTGCCTCGGGCACTTCTTCGATCCGCACGAAATGGCGTCTCTCCTCGCCGAACTCGCCAATCAGGTAACCATCGGCAGTATAGACACGCAAGGGAATTTTTGGACGATAATCGGTCAGCACATCGAGGGGCGGCAGGCGCGGATAGGCGAGGATCAGGATCATCCCCAACAGCGCAAGGGCAGCAATCGAGGCGGCCGCAATGAGGCTGATCGGAAGCAGGAACCAACGGAGCATGATGTTCTGAAAAGTGAGGCAAGTTATTTATCGTTGCCCGAACATTAAAAATAAACATTATAAATGTTGTAAGGTCATTGCTTCGGCAAGCCGGGTTCAAAGGGCGAGATTCAGTCAGTGTTGCGGGATGGGCAAAGATCGGATAGCAAGCCGATCAATTTAATAAAAATGTCTTTACAGCCGATAATGTTGCTGATAGCATTTGACACAGATTATCGATAACCCATCTAACCAACTGAATATTAAGGATTATCTTGGAGTTCGATCTTTCGATTTTTAATCCGAAGGCGCGCTCGCTGGTAGGGCTGAATATCAGCTCGTCGGCAGTCAAGATGGTCGAGCTGTCCGGGAGTCGGGCTGGAGGCTACCAGCTCGATTGCTATGCGATCGAGTCGTTGCCAGAAGGTGCGGTGGTGGATGGCAATATCGCCAACCATGAAGGTGTGGCTGCATCGATCGAGCGGTGCTGGAAGCGGCTTGGTACTTCGACCCGGTATGTGGCGATGGCGTTGCCGACGGCAGCTGTAATCACGAAAAAAATCATCCTTCCGGCCGGGTTGCGTGAATCCGCAATGGAGGTGCTGGTTGAGTCGGAGGCGAATCAGTACATCCCTTTTACGCTCGAAGAGGTGAATCTCGATTTTCAGGTGATCGGCCCGGCGCCGAGCGATCCGGAAGAAGTCGAGGTTTTGATCGCCGCTTCGCGGAAAGAAGGGGTCGAAGACCGCGTCGCATGTGCTGAAGGTGCAAAGCTGAAGCCGGTCGTGATGGATGTGGAGTCCTATGCGACGCTGGCGGCTTTCGAGTTGATTCGGGAGCAGTTCCCTGGCGGGGCGGCGGACAAGATCTTTGCCCTCGTAGATATTGGCGCTAATGCGATGAAGATCACCGTGATGAAAGGTGATCAGCAAACCTACACCCGTGAGCAGGCCTTCGGGGGAAATCAACTGACGCAGGATATGGTGCGTGCCTATGGCATGGGTTTTGAAGAGGCCGAGACCCTTAAGCGCACCGGCCCCCTTCCCGATAATTACGAAAACGAGATCCTGAGACCGTTTCTCGACAACCTGGCGCTCGAAGTGTCGCGCGCTTTGCAGTTTTTCTTTACCTCGACCCAGTTCAGCGAAGTCGATCACATCATCCTGATGGGTGGTGGATCGTTGTTACCGGGTGTCGCCGAGGTTGTTGCCGAGCGGACGCAGATCGATACCGTGATGGCGAATCCTTTCGCCAAGATGTCCGTGTCGCAAAGGGTTCGCCCGAAGCTGCTGTTGTCGGATGCTCCTTCATTGATGGTCGCTTGCGGCTTGGCGCTGCGGAGGTTTGATCCGTGATTCGTGTCAACTTGCTTCCCCATCGCGAGGAAAAGCGACAGGCATTGCGCCAGCAGTTCTATGCCCTGTCAGGCTTGGTGGCCGTTCTCGCCGCGTTCATTTGGTTCCTTGGCTATAGTTTCATCAACAATCTGATCGAGCGCCAGGTAGAGAAGAACAATTTCCTGAAAAGCGAGATCGCTGTGCTCGATAAGCAGATCGAGGAAATCAAGAAACTGAAGGAGCAGACCGAGTCTCTATTGCAAAGAAAACAGGTGATCGAGTCTCTGCAGGCCAACCGGACCGAGACTGTCCATCTGTTCAACGAATTGGCAAAGCAACTACCTTCGGGTGTTTATCTTAAATCGATCAAGCAAGAGGGTCAGAAGGTTACTTTGGCGGGCAATGCCCAGTCGAATGCACGAGTGTCGGCGCTGATGCACAATCTCGATGAGTCTCCCATTCTTGAGCGTCCTGTCCTCATCGAGATCAAGGCTGCCCAGGTTGGGAAGCGACGGATGAGCGAGTTCTCGATGAACGTCCATTTCTCGCGGCAAACCAGCGAGGATGCCGGCAAGGTGGCCACAAAGGCTGGAAAGGGCAAGTCATGAAAAAGATGACTGCTCTTCCGGGTGTTGCGGGCCTCAGTTTGTCGGAGATCGATTTGAAGTCGATTGCCGAGGATTTCAGGACGCTCGATCCGAAAGATCCCGGGGTTTGGCCGCTCATTCCAAGGATCATCATATTATTCGGGATGTTCCTGGTGCTGCTGTTTCTTGCTGGCTGGTTCGGCTGGCAGTCGCAGTATGAAGAACTGGGCGCGAAACGTCAGGATGAAGCAAAGCTGAAGGAGGATTGGCTGGGCAAGAAGAGGCAGGCTGTCAATCTTGAAGAATATCGCAATCAATTGGCGGAAATTGAACGCTCCTTCGGGACGTTGCTCAAGCAATTGCCCAATGCGTCAGAAATGGAGTCTCTCCTGATCGACATCAACCAAGCCGGCCTGGGGCGCGGTTTGCAGTTCGAGCTTTTCAAGCCCGGGGCCGAGGTGGTGAAGGATTTCTATGCCGAACTTCCGATTACAGTGAACTTGACTGGCTCTTATCATGATTTTGGTGCATTTGCCGGTGATGTGGCCAAGCTTCCGCGCATCGTCACGTTGAACGATGTGAATGTCGCTCCCGGGAAGTCGGGTGATGGATTGGTTCTGGCAACGACGGCGAAGACGTTCCGTTATCTCGACGAAAGCGAAATCGCTGCAAGGAAGAAGCAGGAAAAAGACAGGGCAAAAGGGGCGCAAAAATGAAGTGGCTTCGTTTTGTCGTCGCAGGCGCGTTTGCCGCACTGCTGGCCGGTTGCGGCGCCGGGGAGCATGAGGATGTCAAGGAGTGGATGGCCGAGTCTTCGCGTGATTTGAAAGGCAATATCCCCCCGCTCCCCGAGCTGAGGCCTTTCCCGGTGGTTTCCTACGATGCGGCCGACAAGCTCGACCCCTTCAGTTCGGCGCGTATCGAGCCGGAGCGCAAGGAGGGAGCGGGAGCCAACATGCCCGATTTCGATCGTCCGCGCGAGCAACTGGAAAGCTTTCCTCTTGAAACGATCAGTTTCATCGGACTTGTCAGCAAATCGAAGAGCAAGGCCAGGCATGCATTGGTTCAGGTCGATGGCGTCATTTATCAGGTCGGCGCAGGCAACTATATGGGCCAAAACTTCGGCCGCATCAGCGAAATCACGGATACCGAAATCATTCTCAAGGAAATCGTGCAGGATCCAACTGGCCAGACTGCCGATTGGGTGGAAAGGCAGATGACCCTTCAGTTGCAAGAAGGGGCCGAGGGTAAGGAGTCGAGGAAATGAAATTCATACGCGTATTGGCATGCCTGGTCGCATTCATGGCACTAGCAACGGTTGCCGTTGGGCAAACCGGCAATCAGGCCGTAGCCGGGAAAGCGAACCTCATCGAAAACCTTGCCGTTACTCGGGCAGGCGGGAATACCGTACTCAAGATCGATCTCAAGCAACCGATCAGTGCCGTTCCTTCGAATTTCATGATTGCCAATCCGGCCAGAATCGTCTTTGACTTTCCGGCCACCGAGAATGGGCTCGGCCACAGCAACAAGGCAGTCAATGAAGGCGTGCTTCGCAGCTACAACCTTGTGCAAGCGGGAGACCGTTCCAGGCTAGTGTTGAATCTGGACAGGACTGCACGTTTCGAGGCGCGGAATGAAGATCGTTCGCTGTTCATTACCCTTCTCGATGATGTTCAGGGCGGCGTGGCGGATTCATCGGCTGCAGTTCAGCATTTTGCGCAAATCGGCAAGAACATCGGGAGCGGTGTGCGAGACATCCAGTTTCGTCGGAACAAAGACGGCGCTGGAGTGGTGCTTGTCGACTTGACATCAAGCGACACCGGCATCGATGTCAAGCAGAGGGGAACCGGCCTGCAGGTTGCGTTCAAGAATACGCGACTCCCCGAGTCGTTGCGGCGCCGTCTTGACGTGGTCGATTTCGGTACCCCGGTCAGCACGGTGAATACCCGGGCCGAAGGCAATGACGTCATGATGGAGATCGTACCGACGGGTCTGTGGGAGCATACCGCCTACCAAACCGACAATCAGTTCATCGTCGAAGTCAGGCCAGTCAAGGAAGATCCCAACAAGTTGTTTCAGGGAACAAAGAAGGGCTATCAAGGCGAAGCGATTTCTCTCAACTTCCAAAATATCCCGTTGCGCGAATTGCTGCATGTGTTTGCCGACATCACCAATTTCAACATTGTGATCAGCGACTCTGTTGGCGGGAACGTCTCTCTGCGCTTGAACGACGTGCCGTGGGATCAGGCTCTGGAGATCGTCTTGCAGCAAAAGAACCTGGCGATGCGCAAGAATGGCAGCGTCATCTGGATTGCACCGCAGGATGAACTCGTGGCGAGAGACGAGCAGATGGTCAAGGCGCGTGAATCCGCAGTAGCGGCCGACCCTCCCAGGCTCGAGGTGTTTCAGCTGAACTACATGAAGGCCGAGGATTTTGTCACGATGCTCACCGAGCAAAGCCAGGCAGGCGGCGGCGACCCGGCAAAAGCAGAGAAGAGCACAGGCTTCCTGTCGCCAGCCGGCAGGATCACCATCGACAAGCGCACCAACCAGGTCTTTATTTTCGATGTGCCGACCAAGCTTGACATGATCGGCAGCTTGCTGAAGCAGATCGACCGTCCAGTCAGACAGGTATTGATCGAAGCCCGTATTGTCGAGGCCGACACCAACTTTTCCAAGTCGCTCGGTGTGAGAATCGGTACCCACGACCACAGGGGTTTGAATCAAGGCCACAAGATTTTGGGTACTGGCACGCGATTTGGTTTGAGTGGCTCCTCGAAAGATGCATATGCACATTTGCCGGATGCGGGCAGCTATGTGGGCAACTATCCTGCCGCCGCCATCTTTACAGATGTCGATGCAACGACGGGGGAGATTACCTATACACGCGAAGTTCCCACTCCCGTGCTGGCTGACAGCCAGTTGGTGAACCTCGGGGTCGCCAACCCGGCCGGACAAATTGCGCTGACCCTGATGAACTCGGCGAAAACGCAATTGCTGACGCTTGAACTCTCTGCGCTCGAGGCAGACGGAAAAGGGAAAACCATCTCGAGTCCGCGCATCATGACGATGGACCAGATGGAGGCGACCATCCAGCAGGGCGTTCGAATCCCATACTTGGTGTCCAGTGCCTCTGGAGCCACCTCGATCGCCTGGCAGGACGCCAACCTGTCTCTGAAGGTGAAGCCCCACATCACGCCTGACGGCCGGGTGATGATGAAGCTGAAGATCACAAAAAATGCACTTGGTCCGCAGGTGAGCCAGTTGCTCGGTTACACCATCAAGACCAAGGAAGTGGATTCAGACGTGCTGGTGGATAACGGTGGAACGGTAGTTATCGGAGGTATCTACGAGCAGGAAGAAACGGATAGCACTACCCGGGTTCCGTTTTTCGGAGATCTTCCTTATGTGGGATTCTTGTTTAAAACTAGAGACAAGAGTGACCACCGGGTTGAGTTGTTGGTCATGATCACCCCGAAGATCATTGACAACGCACTTGCCATGAAGTGACCTTGATCAGGGCTGCTGGCAGCCCTGATCACAAGAAATTGTTCGATTTCCAAAGAGCAGTGGCTTCCATCTTTCTTGTCGGCATGATGGGGTCCGGCAAGACGACGCTGGGCAAGCGTCTGGCGCAAGAATGCGGTCTGGCGTTCATCGATCTGGATCGTGAAATCGAACGACGCAACGGCGTGTCGGTGGCTACCATTTTCGAGATCGAGGGCGAAGCCGGGTTTCGCGCAAGAGAATCGCAGGTTCTGAAAGAGGTCGCACCGCGAAGCGGCTGCGTCATTGCTACCGGCGGCGGTATTGTCTTGCATCCGTCCAATCGTGCAGTTCTGATGGCCGCCGGAAACGTTGTCTATCTGCATGCGACGCCACAATTGCTTTACGCGCGCACGCGCTGTGACAAGTCCCGTCCGCTGCTGCAGGTGGCGGATCCGTTTGCGCGAATCACGGAATTGACTGCGCGCCGCGATCCACTCTACCGCGAGGTGGCGGATGTGATAATCGAAGCTGGACGGGATGTGAAAAGCGTCGTCGCTCAAATCAAGAACCGAATCTCTACCCCATGCGCACACTGACCGTAAATCTTCGCGAGCGCAGCTACCCGATCCATATCGGTCCCGGGCTATTGGCGTCGGCCTGGCGAGCTAATCGCGAGCATCTGGGTAAGCGTGTTGCTATCGTCACCAACGAAATCGTGGCACCGCTATACCTTTCCCGCCTGCAAGGTGCCTTGGAAAGCGAAGGTACGTCATCAGTGGCGATCGTTCTCCCGGATGGCGAAGAGCATAAGAACTGGACATCCCTGAATGCGATCCACGACCGCTTGCTGGCCGAGCGCTGCGACCGAGCCACGCCGATCATCGCATTGGGAGGAGGCGTCGTGGGGGACTTGGCGGGTTTCGCCGCCGCTACCTACCAGCGCGGCGTGCCTTTCATCCAGGTGCCCACGACGCTTCTGGCGCAGGTCGATTCCTCGGTCGGCGGGAAAACCGGCATCAATCATCCGCGCGGCAAAAACATGGTTGGAGCCTTCTGGCAGCCGCGTATGGTCGTTGCCGATACCGATACGCTCACTACCCTCCCTGATCGTGAGCTTTCCGCCGGGCTGGCCGAGGTCATCAAATACGGCTTGATCCGCGATCTCGAGTTCCTCGTGTGGCTGGAAACCAATCTGGACAAATTGATGGCGCGTGATGCGGCTGCCCTGACTTTCGCGATCGAACGCTCCTGCGCCAACAAAGCCGAGGTGGTGTCGGGAGACGAGCTGGAAACGGCGAGAGAGGGGGGGCGAGCGCTGCTCAATCTTGGACATACGTTCGGACATGCCATCGAAACCGGGCTGGGTTATGGCACATGGCTTCACGGCGAGGCGGTGGCTGCCGGAACGGTGATGGCAGCGGAGCTTTCCCGGCGGATGGGCTGGCTCACCGAGGATGATCTGGATCGCATTCGCATGCTCTTTGAGCGTGCCAAGCTACCAGTAGCCGGACCAATGCTCGGCTCGGACAAGTACCTCGAACTGATGGCGCACGACAAGAAGGTGCTGGCCGGCCGTTTGCGGCTCGTGCTGCTGAAAAAACTAGGGGAGGCGGTTACCTGGGCCGCTGCCTCGCCGTCGGAAATCAGCGCGGCCATCGAAGCCTGTTGTGCCTGAGATCCTGGCTTCCTATGCGGTTACAGAAGCCGCATCACGCGGAAGAGTCCTGCGTGAGCCGCCGCCGAAGGCGCGCGGAGAGTTCCAGCGCGATCGAGATCGCATCATTCACTCGACGGCATTTCGCCGCCTCGAATACAAGACCCAGGTATTTGTTAACCATGAAGGCGACCTGTTTCGCACCCGGTTGACGCATTCGATCGAGGTGGCGCAGATCGCGCGCAGCATTGCGCGCGCACTCGGTCTCAACGATGACCTGACCGAGGCGATCGCCTTGGCGCATGATCTCGGCCATACGCCGTTCGGCCATGCGGGGCAGGATGCCTTGAACGATTGCATGGCAGGACATGGCGGCTTCGAACACAACCTGCAATCGCTGCGCATCGTCGATCGCCTCGAAAAGCGCTACGGGGCCTTCGATGGCCTCAACCTGATGTTCGAGACTCGTGCGGGCATTCTGAAACATTGCTCCCCGGCAAGGGCACGGGAACTTGGCGCCTTGGGTGAGCGCTTCCTCACCGATCGCCGCCCTTCGCTGGAAGCCCAGATCTGCAACCTCGCGGACGAGATCGCTTACAACAATCACGACGTCGATGACGGACTGCGCTCGGGCCTGATCACGCTGGAACAACTCGAGGGCATCAGCCTGTTTGCCCGCCATGCCGCCGAGGCGCACGATGAATTCTCTGGCCTGACGGGGCGGCGCCTGATCCATGAAACAGTGCGCCGCATGATCGACGCTTTGGTGACCGACCTTCTGACCGAAACAAAACGGCGCATCGATGTCGCCGGGGTGGCAACGCTGGCGGACGTTGAAGCGGCGCCACCCTTGGTGGGCTTCGCCGAACCGATGCAGGCGGAGAACCGTGCCCTCAAGGGATTTCTGCGCAAAAAGCTGTATCGTCATTATCAAGTGGTGAGGATGACGAGCAAGGCCAGGCGGATCATCTGTGACCTGTTCTCGGCCTTCATGTCGGATGCTCGCCTGCTGCCGCCGCAGAATCAAGAGCTGGGCCAGAAAGAGGGGATGCCGCGCGCCATCGCGGACTACATCGCCGGAATGACAGACCGCTATGCGATCAAGGAGCACCGCCGCCTCTTTGCGGTAGGCGAGATCTAGCGCCCGGAAATATCGCCCGCATCCGCATGTGCGCAGCGTGATGCGCCTGAAACGCAGCGTTCGGAGGGACTGATGGTGGCGCACTACGTACCAACCACCGGCCTTGCCGGGCTGGATGCGATCCTGTCCGGCGTACGGCCGGGCGACAACATTGTCTGGCACATCCAGTCGCTGGAGGAATACCGCACGCTGGTAAAACCCTATGCCGAGGCGGCGCTTGCGAATGGCCGCCGGCTGATCTATTTCCGCTTTGCCGATCATGCGCAATTGCTGTCCGGCGCCGAGACTTATTGCGTAGACCCGGGGCGCGGCTTTGACGCATTCGTCGATGATGTTCATTCGGTGATCGAAGCGGCAGGCCGGGAAACTCAGTATGTCTTCGATTGCCTGTCCGGCCTTGCCGAAATCTGGCAATCCGATCGCATGATGGGCAATTTTTTCAAACTGACCTGTCCGCGCTTGTTCGATCTCGAAACCGTGACCTACTTCGCGGTCTATCGGAATATCCATTCATCGGCCGGGATCGGCGTCATCACGGAAACCACGCAATTCCTGCTGGACGTATTCCGCTGCCGTGATCGCCTTTTCATTCGCCCCATCAAGGTCCAGCATCGATCCGCGGCGGCAATGAACCTGATCCACGCCTGGGATGCGGGCGACCGGTTTCGGGCCGTGACGGACAGCGGCACGGTTTCGGAGATTCTTGCGAATTCACAGTGGCGTGGGCTCGAGGACAACCCGATTGTCAGTCATTGGCACAAGCAGTTTGCAGCCGCGCGCTCGGTTGCCGCTGCTCGGCAGGCAGGCTATCCGGATCCTGCCGAGTATGAGTGGTTTGCGCGCTTGAAGCGTCTGCTGTTTCCCGACGATGCAGCGATGTCGCTCCTGATCGACGAATACCTGACGCTGGAAGACTTGCTCTCGGTAAGAACACGCATGATCGGGTGCGGCACCATCGGCGGCAAGGCGCTCGGCATGCTGATCGCACGCGCAGTGCTGCGCAAGAACGCTCCGGACCTTCATGAAAGACTGGAAGCGCACGATTCCTTCTTCATTGGTACAGAGGTGTACGATACCTACCTCGTGCATAACGACTTGTGGTGGATACGCCACCGCCAGCGCGATCCGCAAACTTTCCTGGGCGAGGTCCAGGTGGCGCGCGCACGGATCATGGCCGGATCGTTCTCGCCGACCATCATTCGCCAATTCGAAGGAATGCTGGACTATTTCGGCGAATGGCCGTTCATCGTGCGCTCCAGCTCATTCCTCGAGGATCGGTACGGCAACGCGTTTGCCGGTCAGTATGACAGCGTCTTCTGCGCAAACCGCGGTCCTTGGAGCTCGCGTCTGGCCGCTCTGCTTGATGCCGTGCGGCAGGTATACGCCAGCAGCATGAGCGAGCAGGCCTTGCACTATCGCCAGCGACGCGGCTTGCTGGGCGAGAGCGAGAGAATGGCGGTTTTGATCATGCGTGTTTCGGGAACTGTGGGTGGGCGATATTTCCATCCGCATGCCGCAGGCGTCGGCCTGTCAGTGAACCCTTACCCCTGGAATCCGCGTATCGACATGCGCGCGGGGGTGATTCGCCTAGTAGCTGGACTTGGGACCCGTGCGGTCGACAGGGCCGACGACGATTACACCAGACTGGTGGCCTTGAATGCGCCTGAATTGCGTCCCGAGACGAGCTTCGGCGATATTGCTCGTCATACCCAGCGGCGCATGGATGCGCTGGATCTGATCGAGAATCGCATCATCAGCGGGCCGTTCGCCGAGATCGTGCGCGGCCAGTCGGATTACCCGCTGGACCTGTTCGCCTCTCGCGAGGAAGCCGACAAACCGGCATTCCTGACTTTCGATCGCCTGCTCCGGGCTACATCCTTCGTATCCGATATGCGGGAGATGCTTGACCAGTTGCAGTCGGCTTACCGTCATCCGGTGGAGATCGAGTTTGCCCTGAATGTCCTTCCAGGAGACAGCTATCGGATCAATCTGTTGCAGTGCCGCCCGTTGCAGGTGCGAAACGTCGAGGGCGAGGGGAGTGTCAGACCGCCGAAAGGCAAGCCGCGTCTGTTCGAGGCACGGGGGGCCGTGATCGGTCCAAGCAGAGCTGTCCATCCCGATCGGCTGGTCTATATCGTGCCCGCCCGTTACGGGGCAATGAACCAGCATGACAGGCTGGCGGTGGCGCGGCTGATCGGGGCCATCAATCGTGCCAGCGTTGGACGCAAACTGCTGATGCTGGGGCCTGGCCGCTGGGGTACGCGAGATCCATGGCTGGGGCTGCCGGTCACCTTCAATGAGATCAATCAGGTTGCTGCACTGGGTGAAATCGTTGCCATGAATGACAATCTCGTCCCCGATGTGTCGCTTGGAACCCATTTTCTCAACGAGCTGATCGAGGCGGATATGCTCTACTTTGCGTTGTTTCCCGGCCGGAAGGGCAACAGGCTCGACGAGGAACAGATATTCAGATGGCCCAATCGGCTAGGCGCATTGCTGCCGGATGCGGAGCGGTTCGAGCAGGATGTCCGAGTCATCGATCTTGCGCCCGATGCAACCCTCTACGCGGATGCTGAAAGCCAGAATGTAGAGGTTGTTGTATAGATAATTCCTATCTTCGTTGCGCACTCTTCAATGGGCGGGTATATTGAAATAAGTGGCCCTATTTTGGTGCGTTCGCACCGGATTGGGACAAGTCGATCCGGATAACCGACTGAAAAAGGGAGTGATGCGTGAAGTATAAAAATCTGTCTGATTTCATGGACTACGTTCGAGCGAGAGATCCGAATCAACCGGAGTTTCTCCAGGCAGTGCAGGAAGTGATGGGCAGTTTGTGGGAGTTCATCAGCGCCAATCCACGCTACGCGGAAGCTGCTTTGCTTGAGCGCCTGGTCGAGCCGGAACGGGTTATTCAGTTTCGCGTTGCGTGGACCGACGATAAAGGCGAAAGCCACGTGAATCGCGCCTTCCGGGTTCAACATAGTTCGGCGATCGGCCCCTACAAGGGCGGCATGCGCTTCCACCCCTCGGTGAATCTCTCCATTCTGAAGTTTCTCGCTTTCGAACAGACCTTCAAGAACGCGCTGACCACGCTTCCGATGGGTGGCGGCAAGGGTGGCTCCGATTTCGACCCGAAGGGCAAGAGCCGCAGCGAGGTGATGCGTTTCTGCCAAGCGCTGATGATCGAGCTCTATCGCCACCTTGGGCCCGATACCGATGTCCCCGCCGGTGACATTGGCGTCGGCGGACGCGAGGTAGGCTTCATGGCTGGCATGATGAAGAAACTCTCCAACAACGCAGCCTGCGTATTTACCGGCAAAGGCTTGTCATTCGGGGGCAGTTTGATTCGTCCTGAGGCTACCGGCTATGGCCTGGTCTATTTTGCGCAGGACATGCTAGCGCGCAGCAACATGTCTTTCGACGGCATGCGGGTATCGGTTTCCGGCTCCGGCAACGTGGCTCAATACGCAATCGAAAAAATCCTGGAACTGGGCGGCAAGGTGGTGACCTGTTCCGACTCGCAGGGCACGGTGGTCGATGAGGCCGGTTTCACCCGTGAGAAGCTCGACCTGCTGATGGACATCAAGAACAACCACTACGGCCGAGTCTCCGAGTACGCTGAGCGACTCGGCCTCAAGTACATGGCGGACAAGCGGCCTTGGGGGGTGCCGGTGGATATCGCGCTGCCCTGCGCGACTCAAAATGAACTGGACGGCGACGATGCGCGCGAACTGGTGAAGAATGGGGTCAAATGCGTTGCCGAAGGCGCCAACATGCCCTCCACCCTCGAAGCGGTGGATGTCTTTCTGGCGGCGAAGATTCTCTACGCGCCGGGCAAGGCGTCGAACGCCGGCGGCGTCGCCACCTCGGGCCTCGAGATGACCCAGAACGCCATGCGCCTGCCTTGGGAGCGAGATGAGGTGGATGACCGTCTGCATGTCATCATGCGGGATATCCACGCCAATTGTGTGCGTTATGGCGAGAGGGATGGTTTCATTAATTACGTCGCGGGTGCGAACATTGCCGGTTTCGTCAAGGTTGCCGATGCGATGACGCAGCAAGGCGTCTATTGAGCACAAAACCCCGGTGAGTGCCCCTGCCATCGCGGCGGCTGGGTATTGAGCCGGGGTTTGATTGTCGGTATATTTAGCGGTTCGCCTGTTGTCTAGCTAGGCTGGGGCCTTCGGCCCCGGTTTTTTTGACGGCCGTACTTCCAGGAACCGCAAGATGGAACAATCCCGCCGCGAGGGTCTCTACGACCCCGCCAACGAGCATGACGCCTGCGGCGTCGGCTTCGTCGCCCACATCAAGAATCAGAAGAGCCATGCGATCGTTGCGCAGGGGCTGCAAATCCTCAAGAATCTCGAGCATCGCGGCGCCACCGGCTACGATCCGCTGCTCGGCGACGGTGCCGGCATCCTGATCCAGATTCCCGATGCCTTCCTGCGCGAGGAGATGGCGCGTCAGGGTGTCGATTTGCCGCCGGTCGGCGAGTATGGCGTCGGCATGATCTTCCTGCCGCGCAACATGGAGAGCCGCCGCGCTTGCGAGGCGGCGATCGAGCGCACGATCCGCTACGAGGGCCAGACGCTGCTCGGCTGGCGCGACGTTCCGGTGGATAGCCGGGGCCTGGCCCAAGCCGCCAAGGATATCGAACCGGTGATCCGCCAGGTTTTCATCGGTTGCGGCGAAGGCGTCGAGGACGCCGACGCCCTGGAGCGCAAGCTTTATATCATCCGCAAGGAAGCCGGCCACCGCGTGCAGGCGCTCAAGCTGCCCGACGTCAAGATGTTCTACGTGCCGTCGCTGTCGGCGCGCACCATCGTCTACAAGGGTATGCTGCTGGCCGATCAGGTCGGCGAGTACTTCTGCGACCTGCGCGACGAGCGCCTCGTCTCCGCGCTCGCCCTCGTGCATCAGCGTTTTTCGACCAACACTTTCCCGACCTGGGATCTGGCCCACCCGTTCCGCATGATCGCGCACAACGGCGAGATCAACACCCTGCGCGGCAACGTCAACTGGATTCGCGCCCGCGAGCACGGCATTTCCTCGCCCCTGTTCGGCGAGGATCTGCAGAAGATCTGGCCGCTGATCTACGATGGGCAGTCCGACTCCGCCAGCTTCGACAACGCGCTCGAACTCCTGGTGATGGGCGGCTACAGCCTCGCCCACGCCATGATGATGCTGATCCCCGAAGCCTGGGCCGGCAACCCGCTCATGGATGAAGAGCGTCGCGCCTTCTACGAGTACCACATGGCCCTGATGGAACCATGGGACGGCCCGGCGGCGGTGGCGTTCACCGATGGCCGCCAGATCGGCGCCACGCTCGACCGCAATGGCTTGCGGCCGGCGCGCTATCTGGTGACCGACGACGATCTCGTCGTCATGGCTTCGGAAACCGGCGTGCTGCCGATCGCCGACGAACGTATTGTCAAGAAGTGGCGCCTGCAGCCCGGCAAGATGCTGCTGATCGACCTGGAGCAGGGGCGCATCATCGGTGACGACGAAGTCAAGCAGCAATTGGCGACGGCCAAGCCCTACCGCCAGTGGATCGAGAAGTCGCGTTACTTCGTCGACGAGATGCCCGAGGTCAAGGCGCGCGAGCAACTTCCCGCAACGCTACTCGATTTGCAGCAGTCTTTCGGTTACACCCAGGAAGACTTCAAGTTCATCATCGAGCCGATGGCATTGAATGGCGAGGAGGCGACCGGTTCGATGGGCAACGACAGCCCGTTGTCGGTCCTCTCCGGCAAGAACAAGCCGCTGTTCCACTACTTCAAGCAGTTGTTCGCCCAGGTGACGAACCCGCCGATCGACCCGATCCGCGAGGAAATCGTCATGTCGCTGATTTCGCTGGTCAGCCCGAATCCGAACCTGCTCGGCGTGCACGAGACCGAGCCGACCCCGCGCCTCGAAGTGCGCCAGCCAATCCTGACCCCGGCCGACATGGCCAAGCTCAAGCAGATCGACAGGCTGACCAAGGGCACATTTCGCGCCAAGGTCATCGACATCACCACGCCGGCCGCCGATGGTCCGGCGGGCATGAGCGAGTCGCTCTACCAGGTCTGCGTGCAGGCCGAGCGCGCGGTGGGCGAGGGCTATTCCGTGATCGTGCTGTCCGATCGCGCCGTCGATGCACGGCGTGCGCCGATTCCCTCGCTGCTGGCCTGCTCCGCCGTGCATCAGCATCTGGTGCGTGCCGGCCAACGTACCAACTGCGGCCTGGTCATCGAAAGCGGCGATGCCCGCGAGACCCACCACTTCGCCCTGCTGGCCGGCTACGGCGCCGAGGCGATCCATCCCTGGCTGGCTTTCGAGAGCATTGCCGCGATCGCCCCGACCCTGCCGGGCCAGCCGAGCGCCTACGACTGTCAGAAGCGCTTCATCAAGGCCATCGGCAAGGGGTTGATGAAGGTGATGTCGAAGATGGGCATCTCCACCTACCAGTCCTACTGCGGCGCCCAGATCTTCGAGGCGGTGGGCCTGTCGTCCGAGTTCGTCACCCGCTACTTCACCGGCACGCCGACCCGCATCGAGGGCATCGGCCTCAAGGAAGTGGCGCTGGAAGCCCTCAATACCCATGCCGCGGCCTTCGGCAACGATCCGGTGCTCGCCGGCGCGCTCGATTGCGGCGGCGAATATGCGTTCAGGGTACGCGGCGAGGAGCACATGTGGACGCCCGACGCGATCGCCAAGCTCCAGCATGCGACGCGCTCGGGCAAGTTCGAGACGTACAAGGAGTACGCCGCGATCATCAACGACCAGAGCAAGCGCCACATGACGCTGCGCGGCCTGTTCGAACTGTTGCCGGCCGGCGCGCCGGTGCCGCTCGACGAGGTCGAGCCGGCCAGCGAGATCGTCAAGCGCTTCGCCACCGGCGCCATGTCCCTCGGTTCGATCTCGACCGAGGCGCACAGCACGCTGGCGATCGCCATGAACCGCATCGGCGGCAAGTCGAACACCGGCGAGGGCGGCGAGGATCCGCGCCGCTTCCAGAAAGTCGGCGCCGGCGAGACGGTGGGCAGCGTCGTCGGCAAGAACCGCATCGAACGCGACATCCCGCTCAAGGAAGGCGACAGCCTGCGCAGCGCGATCAAGCAGGTTGCATCGGGCCGTTTCGGCGTCACCACCGAATACCTGGCCAACGCCGACCAGATCCAGATCAAGATGGCACAGGGCGCCAAGCCCGGCGAGGGCGGCCAGCTGCCCGGCCACAAGGTGTCGGACTACATCGGCTTCCTGCGCCACTCGGTGCCGGGCGTCGGCCTGATCTCGCCGCCGCCGCACCACGACATCTACTCCATCGAGGACCTGGCCCAGCTGATCCACGACCTCAAGAACGCCAACCCGCAGGCTTCCATTTCCGTGAAGCTGGTATCGGAGGTCGGCGTCGGCACCGTCGCAGCCGGCGTGTCGAAAGCCAAGGCGGATCATCTCGTCATTTCCGGCTACGACGGCGGCACCGGTGCCTCGCCGCTGTCCTCGATCAAGCACGCCGGCACGCCGTGGGAACTCGGCCTCGCCGAGACGCAGCAGACCCTGGTGCTGAACCGTCTGCGCGGCCGCATCCGCGTCCAGGTCGACGGCCAGATGAAGACCGGTCGCGACGTCGTCGTCGGCGCGCTGCTCGGCGCCGACGAGTTCGGCTTCGCCACCGCGCCGCTGGTCGTCGAAGGCTGCCTGATGATGCGCAAGTGCCATCTCAACACCTGCCCGGTCGGCGTCGCCACCCAGGATCCGGTGTTGCGCAAGCGCTTCTCCGGCCAGCCCGAGCACGTCGTCAACTACTTCTTCTTCGTCGCCGAGGAGGCGCGCCAGCTGATGGCCGCAATGGGCATCCGCAAGTTCGACGACCTGATCGGCCGCACCGACCTGCTCGACATGAAGAAGGGCGTCGCCCACTGGAAGGCCCGCGGCCTCGACTTCTCGCGCATTTTCTACATGCCTGGCGTGCCGGCCGAGGTCGCCCGTTTCCATTGCGAAGCCCAGGATCATGGCATCGACAAGGCACTGGACCGCCAGCTCATCGAGCGGGCGCGTCCCGCACTCGAGCGCGGCGAAAAGGTGAGCTTCGAGGTACCGGTGAAGAACCTCAACCGCACCGTCGGCACCATGCTCTCCCACGAAGTCGCCAAGCGCCACGGCCACGCCGGGCTGCCGGACGAGACCATCCACGTCCGCATGACCGGCACTGCCGGCCAGAGCTTCGGCGCCTTCCTGGCGCGCGGCATCACGCTGGAACTGACTGGCGAGGCCAACGACTACGTCGGAAAAGGGCTGTGCGGCGGCAAGATCGTCGTCAAGCCATCCAGGGAGTTCCGCGGCAAGCCGAGCGAAAACATCATTGTCGGCAATACCGTGCTCTACGGCGCCATCGAAGGCGAGGTATTCTTCCGCGGCGTCGCCGGCGAGCGTTTCTGCGTGCGCAACTCCGGCGCCACGGCGGTCGTCGAAGGCACCGGCGACCACTGCTGCGAATACATGACCGGCGGCACCGTGGTGGTGCTCGGCCAGACCGGCCGCAACTTCGCGGCCGGCATGAGCGGCGGCATCGCCTACGTGTTCGACATGGACGGCAGCTTCGAGAAGCGCTGCAACCTCTCCATGGTCGCGCTGGAAAAGGTGCTGCCGGCCGCCAAGCAGGCAGACGACGGCACGCGCCACAATGGCCGGGCCGACGAGGAGCTGCTGCAGGCGCTGATCCAGAAGCACCTCGACGAGACGGGCAGCGAGATCGCCCGTACCGTGCTGGCCGACTGGGCGAAACATCGTGCCAGCTTCGTCAAGGTGTTCCCGAATGAATATCGTCGCGCCCTCAAGGAAATGGCCGCGAAGCAAGTGAAGGAGGCTGCATAACATGGGCAAGCCCACCGGATTCCTCGAGTTCGAACGTCTCGCCGAAGGCTACGAGCCCGTCGAGCAGCGGCTCAAGCACTACCGCGAATTCGTCGGCCACCTGAAGGACGACGAGGCCAAGCGCCAGGGCGCGCGCTGCATGGATTGCGGCATCCCGTTCTGCAACAACGGCTGCCCGGTCAACAACCTGATCCCCGACTGGAACGACCTGGTCTACAAGGGCAAGTGGCGCGAGGCGATCGACACGCTGCACTCGACCAACAACTTCCCCGAGTTCACCAGCCGCATCTGCCCGGCACCCTGCGAGGCCGCCTGCACGCTGGGCGTGAACGCCGAGCCGGTGGGCATCAAGTCGATCGAGCACGCGATCATCGACAAGGCGGGCGAGAACGGCTGGGTCGTGCCGCAGCCCGCCGCGCAGAAGACCGGCAAGAAGGTCGCCGTCGTCGGCTCCGGCCCGGCGGGGCTCGCCGCCGCGCAGCAGCTGGCGCGCGCCGGCCACGACGTCACGGTGTTCGAGAAGAACGACGTCATCGGCGGCCTGCTGCGCTACGGCATCCCCGACTTCAAGCTCGACAAGCGCCTGATCGAATGGCGCGCCGCCCAGCTCAAGGCCGAGGGCGTCAAGTTCCAGCTCAAGACCCTGGTCGGCACTCAGTTGGCTAATGGAATGCCCAAGGGCGTGGTGAATGACGCCACCAAGGTGGTCGCGCCCGCCAAGCTGATGAAGGATTTCGACGCGGTGGTCCTCGCCGGCGGTGCCGAGACCCCGCGCGACCTGCCGGTGCCCGGCCGCGAACTCGATGGCGTACATTTCGCGCTCGAGTTCCTGATTCCGCAGAACAAGGAGGTCGGCGGCGGGCGCAAGAATCCGATCAACGCCGCAGGCAGGCACGTCGTCGTCATCGGCGGCGGCGACACCGGCTCCGACTGCGTCGGCACCTCGAACCGCCACGGCGCCGCGGCGATCACGCAGATCGAGCTGATGCCGCGGCCTCCCGAGCAGGAGAACAAGCCGCTCGTCTGGCCCTACTGGCCGAACAAGCTGCGCACCTCGTCCTCGCACGACGAAGGCTGCGCACGCGACTGGTCGGTCGCGACGAAGGAGTTCATCGGCGAGAATGGCAAGCTGAAGGCCATCAAGTGCGTGCGGCTCGACTGGAGCGGCGGCCAGATGAAGGAGATCGCCGGCTCCGAATTCGAGATCAAGGCCGACCTCGCCTTCCTCGCCATGGGCTTCACCAATCCGGTCGCCAGCGTGCTCGCAGGCTTCGGCGTCGCGCAGGATGCGCGCGGCAACGCCCGGGCGACGACGGACGGCCAGGGCTGCTATGCCACCAGCGTGCCGAAGGTGTTCGCCGCCGGCGACATGCGCCGCGGCCAGTCGCTCGTGGTGTGGGCGATCCGCGAAGGCCGCCAGTGCGCGCGCGCCGTCGACGAGTTCCTGATGGGGACGAGCACCCTGCCGCGCTGATGCCTTGGTAAACTGACGACGTCATGCTGAATGTCGTCATTCTCGCCGCCGGGCAGGGCAAGCGCATGCGCTCCGCCCTGCCCAAGGTGCTCCAGCCGCTGGCCGGCAAGCCGATGCTGGCGCACGTCGTCGAAACCGCACGCCAGCTCGGCGCCGCCAGGATCTGCGTGGTCTATGGCCACGGCGGCGAGGCCGTGCGCGAAACGCTTGCCGCGCCCGACCTCCACTGGGCGAAGCAGGAACCGCAGCTCGGTACCGGCCATGCCGTGCTGCAAGCCATGCCGCTGCTCGACAAACTCGGCGCTGGCGGGGCGGCGGTGCTGGTGCTCTACGGCGACGTGCCGCTGATCGGGGTTGCGACGCTGCGCCGCCTGATCGGCGCAGCCGGCGAAGACAAGCTCGCCCTGCTGACCTCGCAACTCGACAATCCGCACGGCTACGGGCGCATCGTGCGCGTCGGCGGCAAGGTGACGCGCATCGTCGAGGAGAAGGACGCCGACGACGCCGAGCGCGCGATCCGCGAGATCAACACCGGCATCCTCGTCGCGCCGCAGGCGGCGCTGGCGCGCTGGCTGCCGCAGCTCGGCAACCGCAACGCGCAGGGCGAGTATTACCTGACCGACATCGTCGCCATGGCCGTCGCCGAGGGCATGGCGGTCGCCACCGCCTACCCCGCGGCCGACTGGGAAACCGAGGGCGTGAACGACAAGGCGCAGCTCGCGCGGCTCGAACGCATCCACCAGCGCAACCTCGCCGCGGCGCTGATGGAACATGGCGTCACGCTCGCCGATCCGGCGCGCATCGACGTGCGCGGCACGCTCGAATGCGGCCGCGACGTGTTCATCGACGTCAATTGCGTGTTCGAGGGCCATGTCGTGCTCGGCGACGGCGTGCGCATCAACGCCCACTGCGTGATCCAGGACGCGACCGTCGGGCCGAATTCGATCGTCGGGCCCTTCGCCCGGCTGCGGCCGGGTACCGTGCTGGCCGAGGATGTGCATGTCGGAAACTTCGTCGAGGTGAAAAACTCGACGGTCGCCGCGCATTCCAAGGCCAACCACCTCGCCTATATCGGCGACGCAACGGTCGGCAGCCGCGTCAATGTCGGCGCCGGCACCATCACCTGCAACTACGACGGCGCCAACAAGCATCGCACCGTGATCGAGGACGATGTCTTCATCGGTTCGGACACCCAACTGGTCGCGCCGGTCACGGTCGGCAAGGGCGCCACGCTCGGCGCCGGCACCACGCTGACCAAGGACGCGCCGCCGGAGCAGCTGACCGTCTCGCGCCCGAAGCAGGTCTCCATCGCGGGCTGGAAGCGCCCGGTCAAGAAGAAGGAATAGAAGTAGTGGCCCCCCACGCTCGCAAAATCGGCTCGCTGCCCCCCACAGGGGGGCGTATGCCTCCTTGGGGCGGCCCTACGGAGGCATAACATGTGCGGAATCGTCGCGGCCATCGCCGGCGGCAACATCGTGCCGGTGCTCGTCGAGGGGCTGCGCAAGCTGGAGTACCGCGGCTACGATTCGGCGGGCATCGCCCTGCTCACTCCGGCCTTGACGCGCCTGCGCAGCGTCGGGCGCGTCGCCGAACTGGCGGCGCAGGCGCAAGGGGAGAGTGCGCCGCTCGGCATCGCGCACACGCGCTGGGCCACGCACGGCGTGCCGAGCGAGAAGAACGCGCATCCGCACGTGTCGGGCGGGCTGGCGGTGGTGCATAACGGCATCATCGAGAACTACGCCGAGCTCAAGCAGGAACTGCTCGCCGCCGGCTACATCTTCACTTCCGACACCGATACCGAGGTCATCGCGCATCTGCTGCAGGAAACGCTCAAGTCCGCAGCGGACCTTCTCGAGGCGGTCTGCCGCGCGACGCGCCGGCTGGTCGGCGCCTACGCGATCGCGGTGCTGCGCGAAGGGGAGGAGCGCATCGTCGTCGCGCGCCATGGCGCACCGCTGCTGCTCGGCCTCGGCGTGGACGGCAACTACGCCGCCTCGGATGCCGCCGCGCTGCTGCAGGTGACGCGCCGCATGATCTACCTCGAGGAGGGCGATGTCGCCGAGCTGCGCCGCGACGGCGTGCGGATAATCGGCGCTGACGGGGCGGCGGCGCGGCGCGCGGAGCACGAGAGCACGCTCGCCGCCGACGCCGTCGAGCTCGGCGACTACCGCCACTACATGCAGAAGGAGATCTTCGAGCAGCCGCAGGCGCTCGCCGCGACGCTCGAGATGATCGGCGGCGCGCAGACCTTCTCCGCCAACCTGTTCGGCGCCGCCGCGCCGGAAACGCTGCGCGGCGTGAAGGCGGTGCTGATCGTCGCCTGCGGCACCAGCTACCATGCCGGCCTCGTCGCGCGCTACTGGATCGAGCAGCTCGCCGGCCTTCCCTGCAGCGTCGAGGTCGCCAGCGAATACCGTTACCGCGTCTCGGTGCCCGATCCCGACCAGCTGGTCGTCGCGATCTCGCAGTCCGGCGAGACGGCCGACACGCTCGCCTCGATCCGCCATGCCAAGGCCCAGGGCATGCGGCGCACGCTGGCGCTGTGCAACGTGCCGGAGTCGGCCATCGTGCGCGAATGCGCGCTGCGCTTCCTGACGCGCGCCGGTCCCGAGATCGGTGTCGCCTCGACCAAGGCCTTCACCACCCAGCTCGCCGCGCTGTTCCTGCTCGCCGCGACGCTGGCGAAGCAGAACGGCCGGCTGACGGCCGAGCAGGAAGCCGCCCACCTCGCCGCATTGCGCCACCTGCCGGTCGCGCTGCAGAAGGTGCTGGCGCTGGAACCCGGCATCGTCGAGTGGGCCGGCCTGTTCGCCGACAAGCACCACGCGCTGTTCCTCGGCCGCGGCCACCACTACCCGATCGCGCTCGAAGGCGCGCTCAAGCTCAAGGAAATCTCCTACATCCACGCCGAGGCCTATCCGGCCGGCGAGCTCAAGCACGGCCCGCTGGCGCTGGTGGACCGCAGCATGCCCGTGATCAGCGTCGCGCCGAACGACGCGCTGCTCGAGAAGCTCAAGTCGAACCTCAAGGAAGTCGCCGCGCGCGGCGGCGAGCTCTATGTCTTCGCCGATGCCGACTCGCACGTCGAAGAGGAGCCCGGCCTGCACATCCTGCGCCTGCCCGAGCACTACGGGCTGCTCTCGCCGGTGCTGCACGTCGTGCCGCTCCAGCTGCTGGCGTATCATGCCGCGTTAGTGAAGGGCACCGACGTCGACAAGCCGCGCAATCTGGCGAAGTCGGTGACCGTCGAATAAAAACGCCAGGGAGTCAGCCATGCCGAAATTCCATACCGCCTCCATCCGCGCCGTCGCCCTCGTCGGGCACGGCGGCGCCGGCAAGACCTCGCTCGCCGAGGCCCTGCTCCACCGCGCCGGCGCCATTCCCGCGCCGGGCAGCGTCGAGAAGGGCAGCACCGTCTGCGATTTCGAGGCGCAGGAGAAAAGCGCCGGCCATTCGCTGCAGTCGGCGCTGGTGAACTTCGCCTGGGAGGACGTGCATGTGCACCTGATCGACACCCCGGGCTATCCCGACTTCGCCGGCCAGGCGATGGCGGCGCTCGCCGGCGTCGATACCGCCGTGGCGGTCATCAACGCGCAGACCGGCGTCGAACTGATGACCGAGCGCATGATGCGCGCCGCCGCCGCCCGCGGCCTGGTGCGCATGATCGTCATCAACAAGATCGACGCCGACAACCTCGACCTCGCCGGGCTGATGGCCGATATTCGCGACAGGTTCGGTCCGGCCTGCAAGTTCCTCGACCTGCCCTCGCCGGACCACGGCAAGGTGCTTGAAGTCATGGAGCACGACAGCGGCGACGCCGATGTCGATACCGTCGCGCATGCCCACCGCGAGCTGATCGACCAGCTCGTCGAGGAAGACGAAAGCCTGATGGAGCGCTACCTCGAGGACGGCAAGGACCCGAGTGCCGGCGAACTGCACGCCCCCTGCGAGAAGGCGCTGCGCGAGGGCCACCTGATTCCGGTGCTGTTCACCTCGGCCAAGACCGGCGCCGGCATCGACGAGCTGCTGCACGTGCTCGCCACGCTCGCGCCGAACCCCGCCGAGGCCAACGTGCCGCCGTTCTACAAAGGCCAACTCAACGCTGGCGGCGGCGCGACCGAGGAGTTCCAGCGCGAACCGGATGCGACGAAGCATGTGCTCGCCCACGTCTTCAAGGTCATCGTCGATCCCTACATGGGCAAGGTCGGCGTGTTCCGCGTCCACCAGGGCACGATCCGCAAGGAATCCCAGCTCTTCGTCGGCGACGGCAAGAAGGCCTTCAAGGTCGGCCATCTGTATCAGCTGCAGGGCAAGGACTACGTCGAAGTCGACGAACTGCTGCCGGGCGACCTCGGCGCGATCGCCAAGGTCGAGGAAATCGAGTTCGACAGCGTGCTGCACGATTCGCACGACGAGGACCGCATCCACCTCAGGCCGCTCGAGTTCCCGAAGCCGATGCAGGGACGCGCCGTCGAGACGCAGAAGAAGGGCGACGAGCAGCGTCTGTTCGACATCCTGCACAAGCTCGAGATGGAGGACCCCTGCTTCCGCGTGGAACGTCATCCGAGCACGCACGAGACCGTGATCTTCGGCCTCGGCGAGATGCATCTGCGCTACAAGCTCGAGAAGATGGCGACCCAGTACAAGCTTGAGCTCGCCACCAAGCCGCCGCAGATCCCCTACCGCGAAACGATCACGAAAAACGCCGAGGGCCACTGCCGCCACAAGAAACAGTCGGGCGGCGCCGGCCAGTTCGGCGAGGTCTACCTGAAGATCGAGCCGCTCGAGCGCGGCGCCGGCTTCGAGTTCGTCGACCAGGTCAAGGGCGGCGTGATCCCCGGCGTCTTCATGCCGGCGGTCGAGAAGGGCGTGCGCCAGGCGCTCGAAGGTGGCGTGGTCGCCGGCTTCCCGGTCGAGGATCTGCGCGTGGTCGTCTACGACGGCAAGACCCATCCGGTCGACGGCAAGGAGGTTGCCTTCGTCCAGGCCGGCAAGAAAGCCACGATTGCCGCGATCCAGGCGGCCGGCGCCGTCGTGCTCGAACCCGTCGTCAATATCGAGATCAACGTGCTCGAGGAACACATGGGCGACGTCGCCGGCGACCTCTCGTCGCGGCGCGGCCATGTGACCGGAACCACGCCGCGCGGCCCGGGCCGCATCACCGTGGCCGGCGAAGTGCCGCTCGCCGAGATCAACGACTACGCCTCGCGGCTCAAGTCGATGACCGGCGGCCGCGGCGCCTACGCGATCGAGTTCGCGCGCTACGCCCAGGTGCCGCCGCCGGTGCAGCAGAAGCTGGCGTCCTCTTTCAAGCTCCAGGAAGACGAGGAATAGCCCGGTCGGTTCGGGTTTCCTCCTCCGATCGAAAGAGCCCGCCCCTTGCGGCGGGCTCTTTCTTTACGGCTATACTTTCCGCAGCTGCATAACAAGAAACAGGGATGTCCGGCCGGATGGGCACCCAACAACAAACGGTTCCGGGAGGTTGGTTTGATGTCTTCGCCGCGTCTTGGCGGAAAGATCGTTCTCGCGCTGTGGCTGTGCCTGGCCGTCTGGATCGGCGTCGACTTGTACTACGCCCGCGAGCGCGAACGGCAGAACGCCGAAAAGGTGGCCGGCACGCTGGCGCGGGTGCTGGAAAGTCATCTGCAAACGACCCTGCAGAAAATCGACCTGCGTTTCTCCGAGTTCATCGATGTCCATCGCGACGCCATCCTGCGGCGCAGCCCCCGCTCCGCCATGGAAACGCAATTGGCCGAATATCTCGCCCTGTTTCCCGAGGTGCAGGGATTCCGCATCGCCGATCGCGATGGAAATTTCGTCTACGACACCAGCGGCTCGCATTACGAGATCAACATTGCGGAGCTGCCGTTCTTCCGGCAGTTGCGGGACGGCACCGTAACGGGCGTGGCGGTCTCCGGGCCGATGCGCTCGCGCCTCACGAAGGAATGGGTGGTGATCCTCGCCCGCCGCATCGACGACGAGGACGGCCGCTTCGCCGGCATCATGGTGGCTGCGGTGCGCGCCGATTACTTCGAAAGCCTCTTCCGGAGGCTCGAGATCGGCCGGCAAGATGCCGTCGGGCTGTGGAGCAGCCAGCTGCAGCTGGTCGCCCGCTGGCCGCGCCAGGAGCCCTGGCTCGGCAGGAAGCTGGAAGGCGCGCCGATCCTGGAGCGCCTGGCAGCCGGGGAAAAGACAGGCAGCTATCTCCGCGCCTCGCAGATCGACAACATGCGCCGTCTCATCGCCTTCCGCCAGGTCGAGGGGCTGCCGTTCATCATCACGGTCGCACTGGCTGAACAGGACTATCTGGCCGAATGGCGCAAGCGCGCCCTCTTCTCCGGCGGACTCAGCGCGTTGCTCGCTCTTGCCTTGCTCGCGCTGGCGCGCAGCTGGGCGCGCAGCCACGCCAGCGCCGAGGAACTGGCCGCACGCATGACCGAGGCCTGCCGCGCCAAGGAGGAGGAGGGACGCGCGCTGATCGACGCGATTCCGGCGCCGGCCTGGCTGGTGGACAGCGAGGGGCGCATCCTCGCGATCAACGAGGCTTTTGCCCGCCCGGTCGGCAAACCGATGGCCGAGCTGATCGGCAAGTCCGCTGACGACCTGTTTCCGCCCGAGATCGCCGCCAGGCTGCGCGAAGGGCAGCTGCGCGTCTATCGCGAGGCCGGACCGGTGCGCGAGGAGATCTGGCTCGAAGGCAGCTCGGGCCGCTACCTCTACGATTTCGTGCGCGTGCCGGTCTGGGATGCGGAAGGCAAGCCGCGCGGCATCGCCGGCGTGGCCTGGGACATCACGCAGCGCGTCGAGGCCGAGCAGCGCCAGCGGCTCGTCACCCAGGTGCTCGACAACAGCAACGAAGGACTGCTGATCCTCGACGCGCAACACAAGATCGTGCTCTGCAACCGTGCCTACGAACGCATGCTCGGCTACGCCTCGGCGGAACTGGCTGGTCGCGATCCGATGCTCCTGGCCGGGGAGCGCTACGATACCGATCTCGACGCCCGGGCGCGCGAGGAGGTCGCCGTCCACGGCGACTGGCGCGGCGAAACGTGGCTGCGCACCAGGGCAGGCACGGAGATTCCCGTCTGGTGCAACGTCAGCACCGTGCTCGACGACGAGGGCAAGCCGCAGAGCTACATCATTCAGGTCGCCGACCTGAGCGAGCGCAGAGCCGCCGAGGACCGCATCGAAGCGCTGGCGACGATCGACCAGATGACCGGCCTGCCGAACCGCTACGGCTTCATCCGCGTGCTCGACAACTGGCTTTCCGCCGGGCGCAGCGGGGCGCTGCTGATCTTCGACCTCGACCATCTCGGCCGTGTCAATGACGCCTTCGGCCATGAAGCCGGCGACAACCTGCTGCACGCCACCGGGCAGCGCCTGCGCCGCTTGCTGCGCGAGGGCGACGTGCTCGGCCGCCTCGGCGGCGACCAGTTCGGCGTGCTCGTCACTGGCCGCGTCGATGCCGTCGCCATCGAGGTCATCGTGCGCAAGCTGCTCGACGCCATCGCGCAGCCGCTCACCATCGACCTGAGCCAGGTCGTCTCGACCGCCTGCGCCGGCGTCTGCCTGTTCCCCGGCGATGGCGTGGACAGCGCCACCCTGCTGCGCAACGCCGACGCGGCGATGCACCGCGCCAAGGCCACCGGGGCCAACCACTATCGCTTCTTCTCCCTCAACATGAATCAGGAGATGGCCGAGCGCCTGCGGCTCGAAAGCGACCTGCGCGGCGCCCTCGACCGCCGCGAACTGCAACTCCACTACCAGCCCCAGTACGATCTCGCCAGCGGCCGCCTGGTGGGCGTCGAATGCCTGCTGCGCTGGCGTCATCCCGACCTGGGCAACGTTCCGCCGAACCACTTCATCCCGCTCGCCGAGGAGTCGCGGCTGATCCTGCCGATCGGCCGCTGGGTCATGCTCGAGGCCTGCCGCCAGAACCGCGCCTGGCAGGAGGCCGGCCTGGCGCCGTGGGTCGTCGCCGTCAACCTGTCGGCGGTGCAGCTCCACGACGGCAGCATCGTCGAGCAGGTGCGCGAGTCGCTCGCGCTGTCCGGCCTCCAGCCGTGCTGCCTGGAGCTCGAGATCACCGAGAGCGTCGTCATGCAGGATCCCGAGCACGTCGCGGCCGTGCTCGGCCGGCTGAAGGCGCTGGGCGTGCGCCTGTCGATCGACGACTTCGGCACCGGCTATTCGAGCCTCGCCTACCTGAAGCGCTTCCCGCTCGACAAGATCAAGATCGACCGTTCCTTCGTCACCGACCTCGAGCGCGACCCCAACGACGCCGCGATCGTGCGCATGGTCATCGGCATCGCCAAGGAGCTCGAGCTCAAGGTCATCGCCGAAGGCGTCGAAACCGCCGGCCAGCGCGATTTCCTGCACAGCCACGCCTGCGACGAGGCGCAGGGCTATCTGTTCAGCCGCCCGGTGCCACCGGAAGACATCCAGGCGCTGGCCGCCGCCGGACCGCCCGCTCCCGCCTGAAATTGGCGGAACGGCCCGGAAATTGCTACACTGCGCGCCGCAGCGGCAAACAATCAGTCGAACAGCCCTGCGTCGCGCCGGATCCTCCCGCCGCGTTTCACCCCCTACAGCGTTTCCGCCGCGACTGGTTCGTGTCCTGCACGAGTGGCCGATTCCAGGAGCAATCCATGCATTTCACCGAACTCGGCCTGTCGGCCGACATCCTGCGCGCCGTCGCAGAGCAGGGCTACGACACGCCCACCCCGATCCAGGCCCAGGCGATCCCCGTCGTGCTGGCCGGCCGCGACCTGATGGCCGCCGCCCAGACCGGCACCGGCAAGACCGCCGGCTTCACCCTGCCGCTGCTGCAGCGACTCTCGCAGGATACGAACCTGTCGCTGAAGCGCTTCAAGCCGCGCGCGCTGGTGCTGGTGCCGACGCGCGAACTGGCGATGCAGGTGCAGCAGAGCGTATTCACCTACGGCCGGCACCTGCGGCTGCGCTCCGCCGCCATCTACGGCGGCGTCGCCATCGGCCCGCAGACCAGGCTGCTCAAGGCCGGTGTCGACATCGTCGTCGCCACGCCGGGCCGCCTGCTCGACCACATCGCCCAGCGCGGCGTCGATCTGTCGGGCATCGAAATGCTCGTGCTCGACGAGGCCGACCGCATGCTCGACATGGGCTTCATCCGCGACATCCGCAAGATCCTCGCGCTGCTGCCGAAGCAGAAGCAGAGCCTGCTGTTCTCCGCCACCTTCTCGGACGACATCCGCGCGCTCGCCACCGGCCTGCTGCGCGATCCGGCCAGCGTCGAGGTGGCGCGCCGCAACGCGCCCGCCGAGGCCGTGACGCAGGTCGTCTATCGCGTCGACCGCGACCGCAAGCGCGACCTGCTGATCCGCCTGATCGGCGACAACAACTGGCACCAGGTGCTGGTGTTCACGCGCACCAAGCACGGCGCCGACGCGCTCGCCGAGCGGCTGTGCAAGGCGCGCATCAGCGCCGCCGCGCTGCACGGCAACAAGAGCCAGGGCCAGCGCATCCGCGCCCTCGAGGATTTCAAGAAGCTCAAGATCAACGTGCTGGTCGCCACCGACATCGCCGCGCGCGGCATCGACATCGACGAGCTGCCGCACGTCGTGAACTACGAACTGCCGAACGTGCCCGAGGACTACGTGCATCGCATCGGCCGCACCGGCCGCGCCGGCGCGGCGGGCGAAGCGACCTCGCTGGTCTGCATCGACGAGCACAAGCTGCTGCGCGACATCGAACGGCTGCTCAAGCGCGAGATCGTGAAGCGCGTGCTGCCCGGCTTCGAGCCCGACCCGAAGATCAAGGCCGAGCCGATCCAGAAGCCGCGCGGTGCCGAAGGACAGGGCCGGCGCCAGAAAAGCGCGGCGGAACCGGCCGGCAAGACGGCAGCCACGCACGGCGGCTTCAGGCCGCCCCAGCCGGCGAAGGCGAGCCGCAAGGCGCCGGCACGCGCCGCCGGACACCATTCCGGTGCGCGCCACCACTGAGAGGGGCGCGCGCATGAAAACCGCCGTCAAACTGTTCTTCAGGACGCTGCGCATCGCGCTCGGCCCCTTCATGCTGCTGTGGGAGCGGCTGAGCCGCCCGCGCGCCGTGGCGCGGCTGGCGCAGGCGCAGGCGCTGGTCGATGCGCAGTGCCGCGATCTGGCGCTCTACGAATTCAGGACATGTCCGTTCTGCATCAGGGTGCGCCAGGAAATGCACCGCCTGGCGCTGCCGATCGAGCGGCGCGACGCGCAGCATCCGGGCACTCGTCGCGACGAGCTGGTCGCCGGCGGCGGCCGGGCGATGGTGCCCTGCCTGCGCATCGCGGCGGCGGGCGGCACGGTCGACTGGCTCTACGAGTCCGGTGCGATCGTCGCCTACCTGCGCGAGCGCTTCCCCGAGCGCTGAGGGAAAAGTCGGCGCTGGCGGGGCGGCGCCGGAAGGGGGACAATGGCGCTTCATCGATATCAGGGATGAATGCATCATGCGTCTCCTGCACACCATGCTCCGCACCGGCAACCTCGACCGCGCCATCGATTTCTATACCCGCGTTCTCGGCATGCGGCTGCTGCGCCGCCAGGACTATCCGGAGGGAAAGTTCACCCTCGCCTTCGTCGGCTACGGCGATGAGCGCGAAAACGCCGTCATCGAGCTCACCTACAACTGGGGCGTCGAGCATTATGACGTCGGCAATGGCTACGGCCACATCGCCATCGAGGTGGACGACGTCTACGCTGCCTGCGCAGAGGCAAAGAAGCGCGGCGCCGCCATCGTGCGCGAAGCCGGTCCGATGAATGCCGGCAGCACGATCATCGCCTTCATCGCCGACCCGGACGGCTACTACATCGAGCTGATCGGCAAGAAGTAGGCACGCGCCGTGCCGCTAGCGCCGACTTTTCCGCTCGATGCGTTTGGAATTCGCAGTTATCATCCGCGCGTGTCCTGA
>AMWB02024284.1_pt1 | contig 32960 bp, 29 predicted proteins | sample 200311 | NCBI WGS metagenome assembly AMWB02 (sample SAMN02737377, study PRJNA173069) | bioreactor metagenome | biome: anode biofilm in microbial fuel cells | place: USA: California | collected 2010-12-16
CTACGTATGAACGAGGATATCCAGAAGCATCATTGCGTATGTTAGATGTTTTTGAGTGATTTTGATATCATCAATGAACCAAAAACAGATAAATTTTGCTATATCTTTCGACCATCAGAAAAAGTCCGGGCAGGAGATGAGATGTTGTGCCCGGATACTTCCAAGTTATCTATTCAGGTGCAGTTGATACTCTTATAGGCATGTATTTGAAGGTTTTGTGGCAGGTAAGCTCACAGGGCTTGTACGGTCTCCATAGAGGCTATTGGAGAGGTGCAGTAAGATGGACAGGTTGTAGTGAGCTTTGAAGTGTTTTCGATTCTCTGATGCCATGCTGTCAGGATTCTATTAGTCAACTTCCAACAATTCCACTCTGACAAACTCACCATGATGTTTTTGCCACCACTCTTGAATACACTCTGGGATGGTATAAGAGAGCGTAATGCGTCCATCAATTCCGTGTTTTGAATGTCTAAAAATGTATTCACAATCATCATGACCCTCAATTCTTACCTTAATAGCTGATTTATTTTCTATAAGAGTACGGAAGTTGCAATCATTGTACCAGAACTGATTGTCTCTCACATTGTATTTTTCATCTACTGCAATAGGGTTTTCGTCTTTACTACTCATACACATATCTCCTCAGAAGTATTACATGACTCTCCTTTTTAAGATTGTCATAGTCACTTTCACTCCACTTGGCTCACATGCTTATCATCCCATGTCCAAGTGTCAACTATGTATCCAATAGACAAAGCTACCTACGATAAAGTAAACGCATATCATATAGAATTCAAGACCGGTGCTCTGACCTCACTGCATGTTCCTGATATTGTGAAGCATTGCTTAGTAGAATCCGACGTGGTGCTCAAATGCATCATACTAGGCAATGCATGCTCATGGGCAAGCTATAAGATGGCATGTGGGTACTACGAGAAGCATAAAGAGGCATTCGAGTTCTGAGGTCTTAGATGAGCATAGTCGTAAAAATGGCAGATGGTGTATTATCCATACTCATAGTCAGTCTCCACATACTTTCATATTTTACAGCAAAATTGGGACACTACAGCTTATTTTTTTTATTATAGAGGATTTCGATAAACCTCCATTTTTAACCAATCGCTTCTAAATGGTATATAATACAATTTTCAAATATAGGGGTTTTTCGAAATCCTCTATAGCTTTTTACAGAGCCCAACTGAAATAAGATTATCTAGGTATAACCTTAAGTAAAAATGTGTTGTGATATTATGAGTCTTAATAAGTACAAATATATTAGAGATAAAGTTGTATTATATCTAATACTTGCATACATAATTTTCTATTTATATATGATGATGACTGTTGGAGTAGAATCTACAACTTCTTTACGTAGCTTCGTCGAAGTTCTTGTTTGGATGGCAATTCTAATAAAAGTATATGAAAAATAACAAAATTGGCTATGTAGAAATCGTCTCTTTTCGAGGAGCTAATCAAATATAAATTTTCAAATAATATGTCTGTATATCTCGGTCTAGAAATGATGTTTCAGGCCAATTATACTGATTTTTAGAGGAATTCTACAGAGCATTGCTGAAATCAGCAAGGTTATTTTATCTTTTACTATTACTTTAAGATGAAAATATAATACGTATCTTTATAGAGGGATGATGAAAGCAGTAGCTGAAATATGCATTTATACCCTCTACCTATACTTATTTCCTTGCCGATATCATGGTTTTCATTGGTTGTAGCCCACTTCTCTTGTCTAAATGAATAAAATAGGGTTGAGATATTTAATATTTAGCGTATGTAGATGCAAACCAACCTGAGATAGGTGCAAGTCTACTTAGGGCGCAAGATGCTATCCCAGAGTCGTTATTTACATTTACTTTCACTCTTCTTGGTTCAGATGTTTACCTCTCTAAATCCAAGTACTCAATATGTATCTACCTTCTACATATGTCTTAAATTTTGATAATTATCTGAATTACAGCTATTTATTAATTAATGGTATTGAACATTGACATGCGTAAATCTATGATGAAGGAAAATATCCATTTTTTAGATATCTGCGGAAAGATAGTTACTTGAATCCCGTTTTGTTCGGATATTTTACTATTGGTGTACCGTCAGTTAAATCCAATATTACTGGAACTCCATTTTGTTCGGATTTTTCTTTTGCATTGTGGATAGCTGAAATGACTTCTTGTATAGATGTTTTTGGTTCCTTCAGGGATAAGCAATTGATGCCACCGGACTCATCGTTGTCAAAACGGAACTCAATAGAAGATTGGCCATCAAATTTAAAGATAATTATTATATGGTCACTATTATAAAATATTTCATTATATTGCATGTATACAGTATACACTCATTCATCTCCTTTTGTACTCTCTTATTGACTACTTATCCGTTATTAATTGTATGAATAATGAAAGTTCTGTCTCGATGTGCATCAATTTAAAGATAGTCTATCATCACCATTGTGGATAGTTATCCGGGAAACAAGGGAAGATAGAGAAGCTGTGATATAAAACTATTAGAATGAAGATATCAAGATATCACATAAAGCAGGCATCAACAAAAAAATCCATCCCCTACTCGTTGCTGTGCTCCGAGGAAGGGGACTTCGCGCCTTCAACGTTAAAAAAAATTAAGAATAAATCGTTGAACCGGTAGGATTTAAGGAATATTCAGCGGCAGTAACATCATACACAGTTGGAGACTGTTTCCCACCATGATTAAGATATGCTTGCCAGTTAGCAAACGGGCGTCTTTTCCCATTTTCAATAATAGAAATTTCTCCGTTGTATTTAATAAAGGTACCATCTTTAAATACAACTTTGTCGGGTGTAGCTGAAGAATATTTATTAAATTCTGTTTGAGTTATATCTTTGATACTATTCCAATTCCAACCCCATGAATTAAATACATTAGCAGTTGGAATCCAAGCCTTTTTACCATTTGTATCAATAAGATACACTTTCTGTGTTCCAGTTACTCTTACTAAAGTGGGAGAATCTGAGAGATATATGTATCCTTTAATAACGTATTTGCCTTCTTTAGCAGGACGCGTTTCAAATTTAGACAGCGAGTACGATTTCACATATCCGTCATATCCGCCACCACGATTTCCATTTGCTAATTTATATGTATCCCAATTTGATTCTGTAAAAGTTACAGTATTTCCATTCACATTTTCAACAAAAGCGACATGCCCCCCAACTTCTTTGCCATTCACTATCCATCCCCAAACAGCAATCGAATTAGATTTTGGCTGACCTTTGGCACCAATAGCAAAATACTGTCCATTTGCCTTGTTCTTCCATCCATTAGTTAGCCATAAATTTGCAGCTGGGGACTTACTAGCTAACATCTTAATTCCTAATTTCTCATATGTTCTGCCCCACGCATATGCAGTACATTGTCCAGCATATGTTGGATAATAAGGGCTAACTGTATACGTATAGACTCCACCTTTTGTCAAACTTGGTGTATTTGCATCTGCGCTAGCTGTACTCACACATACCGCACTCAGTAAACAAGTAGCTGTTAAAAAAAGAGCTGCAAATACGACTACTCTACCATGTTGATTCATGTTTCCTAGCCATCTATTATTTATTCGATTCATGGTGTTCCACTCACTATTCATCTTTCAAGTTTGTTTCCTATCCTTGCTGCATTTTGGTTTTAATACATATCTATAAATTTCTAACCAAAAAGGTAGCAGTTTATTATATATGCTGAATACACTTATAACTGATGGAATATTTATAGGAAAACGGGTCTAATATTTATCCATTATTATATTTACTTCACGACGCGGATAAAATATCTGAGCCATCTTTTTTTATCTATCATGAACAATACTACCACTAACGTGATTCAAATAAAAGTGCATATTTCAAACAAGGTCAATGAATTCATCGATTTTCACCCAGTAAGCTGTTGCTACTCATCCATTCTCAATAGACAGACAACAAGTGCAGGACCAGAAAGGTTTACGGTCCCATTCTAGCTCCAATGAGAAGAGTCATTGAAGAATATATCAACATTTGGGCATGTGTTCACTGGGATATGGTAGCTGTAGGAGATTCAAGGTCACTTTCACTCCACTTGGCACAGGTGCTTATTACCCCAGTCCCAACTACCCACTATGTATCCTGACAAAGCCACATACGATAAAGTGAACACCTATCATGTTGAGTTCCGAACAGGTGCTCTGACATCATTACATGTCCCTGATATTGTAGAGTATTGCTCAGTAAACCCTGACATGGTTCTCAAATGCATCATACTAGGCAATGTGTGTGGATGGTGAGATATGAGATGGCATGTGAGAATTAAGGTATTTCGGGTGCTACAGACTCAATAATTATATCCAGTTTAACAACAGACTTAAGCTGTTTTATTAGAATCGTTTTGTTCAGTTGAATTGGATTGTTCAGTTAAATTGGATTGTTCAGTTGAATTGGATTGTTCAGTTGAATTGGATTGTTCAGTTGAATTGGATTTTTTTTGATTCTTCTGTTTCAGGTAGTATCCGGCAACTAAGATAATTAAACTTGAAATTAATTCAGAAGTTAATTGGTTTTCAGATAGTACGACAACAAACCTCATAATCAATCTACTGATAGAAGCATTAGGTTCTGTGGGAGTAGTAGGTTCTGGAGAAGCAGTGGGTTCTGTGGGAGTAGTAGGTTCTGGAGAAGCAGTGGGTTCTGTGGGAGTAGTAGGAATTGATTGCTTTACTTTTCCAATTAAGCTGAATTCATACACATGATTGTTGTCGCCAGTAGCATAAACTCGATATATTCCATCGTTTCTACCTTGACCAACAACCAGGTCATTGATTTCATAATTTGTCTCATAATTTGAAGATTTCTTCCATGCACCATCGCTAAATGTATATTCACCAATCCCTGTTGAACTTCCTGTATAGATATGGTTTGCTTTGTCATTGCCAGTGCCGACAGTAATCGCTTTTATATTATTTGAACTTGCAATTGTGACAATTGTCCAACCGTTATCACTGTAAGTAAGCTCATAAAGGCCTCCATCAGCTAAATAAATTCTATTTATACCATCGTTTCTTCCGTTGCCACCAGCCAAGTCACAGCTCAGCGAGTAATATTCATCACCTACAGCACCACAATCTACCACTTCCCAAGTGTCTCCTGACCACGTATATTCATAAATATGCTCATTTATTGCAGCATATAACCTAAAAATACCATCGTTTCTGCCATCAGAGACAAACACTTCTTCTACTTGCTGCCCCCCAGTATCAATTACTATAGAATCCCAATCTCCATGATTGTAAGAGACCTCATAGATTTCTCCCCATCCAGCCACATACATCCTTAGAGTACCGTCATTCCGAGCATATCCAAGAACCATGTCATTGGTCCATTGAATCGAAGTACCTTTCGCAGACCCAGACCATGAATTCGAATCATAATAGTACTCAGCTAAGTCATAACCTGAAGCGTAAACCCTACATACTCCATCGTTGCGAAAATCTCCAATTTCAAGTCCATAAACTTTGCTAACATCTTGAATAACTGTGGGGTCATCAGAATTATCCTCTATAATACTCTTTTCATCCCATCTATTATCATTAAAACTAAATTCATGAATGAGTCCACTACTACTTAACATACCATCTGCAGAATATATTCTGTTAATACCATCGTTGCGACCGTTTCCAATAACCAATTTTTCCTGTGTTGAAAAGGTGAAGCCCATATCATTTTCTGTCCAAGATAAATTACTGCCGATGTTTCCAGTAGGTGTGTTGGCTGATGAAGCCGAAGCCTTGTATAAAAAGGGTTGATTGAAAGAGAAAGTATCCATAGGAATTGATAACATTAATACCGCGATAAGAATAAAAAGAGAGGATACTAGGAAGAAGGATTTAAGTTGTCTCCTGTCAGCCCTCACTTCATAAACACCCACCATCTATCATTAATTTCCATAGTAATTAAACTACTTAAAGTTTAACTTTCTATCTAGGGAATTACATAATATTTAAAAAAAGAGTTAACTATAATAATATGTTTATAAATAGAGGTCCTATTCCCATGAAAATCATCCAATTCGACGGTGGTGCTGTCCCAAACCCCGGCACAAGAGGTATAGGTGTCATCCTCCTTGAAGACAACCACGTTCTCAAGGAGATATCCCGCAAGCTCGATGGCATCGGTACCAACAACGAGGCAGAGTACTCTGCACTCATAGAGGGCCTTAAGCAAGCACTTGCACTGGGCTGGACCGAGATATTGGTGCAGGGTGACAGTAGACTCGTCGTGAATCAGGTTGCTGGTTCATGGAAGGTCAACAAGGACAACCTGAAACCATTGAATGCAGAAGCCAAAGCACTCTTATCCAAGTTCCAATCTGCAAAGGTAGAATGGATTCCAAGGGACAAGAATGCAAGGGCTGATGCAGCAGCATCAAGGGCATTGGGTTTTGATGAAGACCCATTCCATGACAACCTGCATAAGCGTGATATCGGTATTTATTGTCCGAAATGCAAGAAGGAATGTGTCTTTGAGTGGGTAGTGCTTAAGACAGGAGAGCGTTCGATAAAGCAGAGTTGTTCAGTTCATGGTTACATTAGGACTGCACCGATGGTGCCTGCGTACATTGATAAGATTAAGAGTGAATCACTATTGCAGTATATCAATAAGGATACCCCTGCTAAGTGTCAGGGGTGTACTAAGCTTGATATATGCAAGCTGGTAGAGCAGGGATTTGCGGATATATGTGACTATAGGCAGTAGGGCTTAATGTTAGCATTCACTTTCATCTGGGTATATAGAACATCACAAACACGCCTACCAGTGCAATCAATGCACCAATTATCTCATACTTATCAGGTCTCTTCTTATCCACATAGAAGCCCCATATAAGCGATGAGACAATGAATATGCCTCCATAGGCAGCGTACACCCTCCCAAAATGTGCATGTTGCAATGTAGGTACTATGCCATACAAGAACAATACCACAGCTCCCATAGCACCATAGGTCCAGCTTTTCTTTTCACGAAGCCAGAGCCATACGAGATAGCCACCACCAATCTCGAAAAGTGCTGCAACGAAAAATAGCAGGAGAGAGAGTAAAGCATCTATCATGCATCCTCACCCTTTCGTGGCCAGTAAAAGATGATAGTTACACCAATCAGGATTATAAAAGCTCCAACTGCATCGTATAGGTCAGGTGCAGTATGGTCAAAATACCATCCCCAGAGTATCGACATGACCACAAAAATGCCTCCATAGGTGGCGTATATCCTGTGAAAGTGCGACGGTTGGAATGTGGGCACTATGCCATACAAGAAGAGCACAAAGCCTCCTAGTATCGCAAATGTGATTTCTTTGTTCTCCCGTAACCATAGCCATACCAGGTACCCGCCACCAATTTCAAATATGCCTGCAAGGACGAACAGAAATATAGTTGCTAAGACACATTGTGTCTTGGAGAGACAATTTTGCGGTGGGATGCTGAGTTTCATATTTGTACTTAGGTAGTGGGATTGATATGCTTTATGGGTAAGTGGAGTCACACATCGAAAAGAGCGCAGTTGACACAGAGAATCTGACCCTCACAAATCGATTATAGGGCCTCAAAAGCTGTAGGGCAGTAGTTTTGTATGGTAGGACCCATTATCTCTTCACCTAGCCTTTCCAATGGAACTTTAGCTTACAAGACAGTACCGCATGGACCGGACCAGAATCAAATCATAATTGGCTTATAAGAGTGCATCAGACACCTTCGCATGATACAGATAGATAACCAATCTATTCGCGACTGGGCTTCACGATATGATGACCCAAATATTGGTGGTGATGAAGATAAGTACAAACTGATTCGGAGTAAGGTCAGTGATGAGATATCACACATTGGTACCCTCTCTCAAGAGACATTTACTCAGGTCATGGACTGGAAAGCATCACGTGCGAAAGGTAAGGTCAATTGGGATGACTTTGAATCATACCAGCGTATCATTAAGTATGCGACTGAAGCACCTGATGAGATAAAACTAGCCATCCTGTGTAGTCTTGATGGAGTAGGTGTTCCTGTTGCATCAACTATCCTGCACTTTGTCTATTCCGACAGGTTCCCCATAGTTGATTATAGGGTCACTGAAGTATTGTATGATGCTGGTAAACTGACATCTCAGTCAATAACTCAGAGTAGTTATAAGGTTTACAGGAAGGCAATTATGGATATTTGTGATGAGACTGGATGTGATATTAGGACCATTGATAGAGCATTGTTTTCTTATCACAAAACATTTTACTAATTCATTGATGAGTACATGTGGTTACCTCGTATCAGTACTTACCAAGCACATATTACGAGTATACCTGTACATAACTAACTATTTAGCGGGGCCTCAAGCCCCTAATACTATCTACCTTTATCAATTGCAGTAGCTATCCATTCATCAAAATTATTGTAACCATCATCTTCGACCCAATCATAAATTTGAAGGTTCTTATATGCTTCTGAAACTGGTCGTTCTTTTCCATTATATTTGACTGTACACTTATCAAAAGGGTTTTCTCCGGGTGAATCTGTTTCACCATCTTGGTTTTTCAAATTGTGAATGCGAACTCCAATTATAGTGTTCCCTCTGTTAAAGCTTTCTCGAATTTCATATTTTACATATTCTCTATCACACGTTTCCTTTCCAATCAAAACAACCGTTACTGAAGTTCCTTTTAGTTGACTGTCTATCCAATGTTTTACTGCGGGTCTTCCTTTCTTTTTCACTTCTTCCCATTCAGCTTTATCCAAGTATCCCCTTTTGTTCTTGGATTTTGTTACACTGCTATTCCGAACCTGTCCTGCTCTCCAAGCGTCCCTTCCATGATGGTAACTGAAAAATGTCTGTGGTGGCATAAAATCATCTAATTTATTTCATCATAACAGAACTACTTTAAGATTAATATGGCTTTTTCTAACACAGTTTGAATACAGAACCGTCTTTTCATTATCAAATCTGATAACAATGCGAGTGAAAAATATTTAAAATCATGTATTAACTGCATAGTTTAGTCAATAGAATTGCTGTTATCAACAAAAAAGTTATAGACCCATAGAATGTAAGTAATGTTACCGAAAACATGATTTTAACCACTGATTGAACATTGGCATCAAACCTATGAGCATTCATATCTAGCAGATGGTCATTTGTTTGAAGTCTATTAGTGATTACCCACTTGTAGAGTTCTCTGTACAATCTTTCCTGTTGTAAGAAGTATGAGTCTAAGTACCAAAAGGCAATCAAAGGAATAAAGGCAACGAATACTTTATCTTCACTCCCTTCAAACAATAGTGTCACAACTATGAGAGTTATCGCCCAACCCTTGATTAAAAAAGAGTTATTAGCAAGCCTATTGATTATACTTTGAATTATGTCAACTTCTTTCTCAAGGTATTCTTTCAGAACTGAGTCATCTGTCATTAATACCATATCCAGATAATAAGATTCGGGTACTCCATCCCCCATTTACATTATCTTATAGCCACTTATAACCCTTTCTATCTATTGAAAGAGCATACTTAAGTCAAATGTTAATTCTACAATCGATTATAAGGCCTCATAATCCATTGGACAGGTGGTTTGTATGGCCGGACACGTTATCTCTTCGTATAGGGCTTCCTATTGATTATTAGCTTACACTATTCAACCTACTGAAACCATAAATTGAATCAATGAGATGTAAATCAGAAAATATAAATAATGTTAAAAGATTAGTTATTCTAGTTACCCAAAACTTCACGAGTGCGTGACCATGAGCAAGCTCGAAGAACTTCAACCCAATTCAGCAGTGCGTGGCATTTTGCCGGATGCATTAGTGACAGTTGTAAACGTAAAGTGGTCAGGCTCAGATGCCCTTGAACTCATCTACAAGACACCCGAAGGTAAGCCTGCTTCTGAACTTATTTTCCGCTCAGATGAATCCAGATTTGAGGTAGTAGAGCACGGCAGGCCCTGGAGTTTCGATGGCGATGGCACTCTTTTCAGATTAGTATCTGAGGCCCATCGTATTCGCCTAGCACACTTGTTTGACCCTGTCCTTGCAGTCCACACATCTGTGGTGGAACCCCTACCACATCAGATTACAGCTGTCTATGAGGCAATGTTACCTCGACAGCCACTACGTTTCTTACTGGCTGATGACCCCGGCGCGGGCAAGACAATCATGGCAGGTCTATTGATGAAAGAGCTGGTAGCTCGTGGGGACTTACACCGCTGCCTTGTAGTTTGCCCTGGAAGCCTAGCAGAACAATGGCAGGACGAACTCTCTAACCGTTTCCACTTACCTTTTGAGATACTTACTAATGACAAGTTAGAAGCTGCACGTACAGGTAATTGGTTCATGGAAAATGACTTGGTAATTGCGAGGTTGGATAAGTTATCACGCAATGAGGATGTTCAGGATAAACTCAAGGTACCAGAATGTAACTGGGACCTTGTTGTGTGTGATGAAGCACACAAAATGTCTGCAACGTTCTTCGGTGGTGAAGTAAAATACACAAAACGATATAAGCTCGGACAGTTACTTTCCACGCTTACCAGACACTTCCTGCTGATGACAGCAACACCCCATAACGGTAAAGAAGAGGATTTCCAGTTGTTTATGGCACTGCTCGATGGTGACCGCTTTGAAGGTAGATTCAGAGATGGAGTCCATGCTGCAGATGTATCGGACATGATGCGCCGGATGGTAAAAGAGAACCTATTCAAGTTCGATGCCACACCTCTTTTCCCGGAAAGGATTGCTACAACTGTTCCTTATAAACTATCAAACAAGGAGGCTCTGCTCTACAAAGAAGTTACTGAATATGTGCGAGAGGAATTCAACAGGGCAGAGGCATTACAGAACGATAAGCGTGCAGGTACAGTGGGTTTTGCCCTTACTATTCTGCAGCGTCGTCTTGCCTCCTCTCCTGAAGCCATAGGTCAATCATTACGCCGTCGTCGCGAGCGTCTCGAGAGCAGGCTGAATGAATTAAAATTACTACAACGCGGTTCACAGGTCAATCAGATATCTGAGTTATCGGATGCCAAAACACTGGATGCTGAGGATGTAGAGGACCTTGAGGAAGCTCCTGATAATGAGGTACAGGCCATTGAAGAAGAGGTTCTTGACCAGGCAACTGCAGCTCGTACTATAGATGAACTTAAAGCTGAGCTTGAGACCCTGAGAAGGCTGGAAGCTCTTGCAGGGGATGTTTGTCGCAGTGGTGAGGACAGAAAATGGCGTGAACTTGCAACCCTGCTGGATGAAATATTTACACATGCACCTAGTGATAACAGCTCATCTGAGACCTCAACTACAAAGGCAGTTCCAAGACCAGTCTCATCACCACGTCAGAAGCTCGTTATTTTTACTGAACACCGTGATACACTGACATATCTGGAAAAACGCATCACTACCTTACTTGGCCGGAAAGAAGCTGTCGTGATGATACACGGTGGCATGGGACGTGAAGAGAGGGCAAAAGCACAGGATGCTTTCAAGTATGACCCTGAAGTACAGGTATTATTAGCTACCGATGCAGCTGGTGAGGGTATTAACCTGCAGCGTGCTCATCTTATGGTAAATTATGACCTTCCATGGAACCCTAACCGTATTGAACAACGCTTCGGACGTATCCATCGTATAGGTCAGACTGAGGTGTGTCATCTGTGGAACTTGGTGGCTGAGGAAACAAGGGAAGGTGATGTATATCGCACGTTACTGGAGAAACTTGAAAAGGCACGTGAAGCCTTAGGTGGACAAGTATTCGATGTACTAGGAAAACTCCAATTTGAAGGTAAACCCCTACGCGATTTGCTTATAGAGGCAATCCGCTATGGTGAGAAAGAGGAAGTACGTGCCAAACTCACCCAAGTCGTATCTAATGCCTTTGACCGGGACAATTTACAGGACCTGCTTGAGGAAAGAGCCTTGGCTCGGGACTCTATGGATGCAAGCAAAGTGTACCGTATAAGGGAAGAGATGGAACGTGCAGAAGCCAGAAGACTGCAACCTCACTATGTAGAATCATTTTTCATGAAAGCTTTCCCGCTTCTCGGTGGTTCAATAAAACAACGTGAACCTCGTCGTTATGAGATTACGTATGTACCTGCTATCGTCCGTAACCGTGACAGACTGATAGGCAGAGGCGAGCATGTGACACAAAGGTACGAACGTATTGCCTTTGAGAAAGCATTGGTATCCCCACAGGGACAGGCTCCTGCAGCCTTTGTATGCCCTGGGAACCCATTGCTTGATGCTGTTATAGACCTCACTTTGGAACGTAACCGAGACCTTCTGCGTCGGGGTACTATACTGGTGGATGAGCGGGACTATGGTACCGAGCCTCGGGTGCTTTTCTATCTGGAACATGCCATTCAGGATGCTAGTGTCACTCATTCAGGTAATAGACGTGTTATTTCCAAGCAGATGCTGTATGTTGAGATGAATGAAGCTGGTAACACAAGACATCTGCATTATGCACCATACCTGGATTACAGACCTCTTGCTGCGGATGAACCAGGTATTGATGACTTCTTTTCCAGACCGGAATGTGCATGGATAAATCGTGAATTGGAGCAGAAAGCTCAGGGATATGCTATTGCTAATGTAGTTCAGGAACATCTGAACGAAGTACGTGCACGTAAGGTTGAACTAATCGATAAGACCGAAGCTGCTGTCAAAGACAGACTTACCAAGGAAATCAGTTACTGGGACCATCGTGCAGAGGAGTTAAAGCTGCAGGAGCAAGCTGGCAAGGTCAATGCCAAGCTTAACTCAGGTGAGGCTCGCAAGCGTGCAGATGCATTGCAGGGACGTCTGCAGAAACGCATGGAGGAACTTAAACTTGAGAGACATATCTCACCATTGCCTCCTGTGGTACTGGGTGGTCTGCTGGTAGTGCCAATTGGTCTGATATCCAAGATGACAGGTAAACCTCTACCTTCACCTGTGGATACCAATGAGGTTGGTGCTCATGCTCGTGCCATAATTATGGATATTGAGCGCAATCTTGGTTTTGACCCAATCGACAGGGAATATGAGAAAATCGGTTATGATATTGAGAGCAGAGTCCCTGGCACTGGTAAATTACGGTTCATTGAGGTAAAAGGTCGTGTATCAGGTGCTGACACGGTTACTGTGTCCACAAATGAGATACTGTATTCACTTAACAAGCCGGATGATTTCATCCTTTCCATTGTGGAATTTATGCAGGATGGTACTCATCAGGTTCATTATATACGCCAGCCATTCAAGCGTGAACCCGATTTTAATGTGACTAGTGTGAATTACAGCTTTGCTAAATTACTAGCTCGTGCGGAGGCACCGAGATGACATCTTCTAAACCAACGAGAGGAAGCGTGGAGAAAACTAACGTCATCCATAATGAACAAGCCTTTTCCGAAGTTGTGGAGATGATTCGGTCTGCAAGGCAGCAAGCCTTGACCGCAGTCAATACTGCTCTTATTGACCTCTACTGGCAATTGGGTGAGACCATAAGCCATAGGATTAAAACTAATGGATGGGGCAAGGGTACAGTGGGGGCACTGGCATCATATATTCAGATACAAAACCCTGGAGTGAGGGGTTTTTCTCCACAAAATCTCTGGAGGATGCGCCAGTTCTATGAGACCTACCGGGATTATCCAGAACTCTCAACGATGTTGAGAGAATTGCCATGGTCTTCTAACCTGCACATACTTGCCAAGACAAAAATGCCTGAAGAACGTGAGTTTTATCTGCGTATGGCCACACAACATCATTGGTCAGTGAGGGAAGTTGCACGTCAGATAGATAGTGCTCTGTTCGAACGGGCAGTACTGAATCCACCAAAACTCTCAACAGCGTTGAGAGAAATGCATCCTGATGCAGATAAAGTATTCAGGGATGCTTATGTTGTCGAATTCCTAGAACTGCCTGATGGACATCTTGAGGCTGACCTGCATAAGAGCCTTATAAATAATCTGCAGCATTTCCTTACAGAACTGGGTCATGATTTCTGTTTCATAGGCAGTGAAGTTCCTCTTCAGGTAGGGAGTAGAGATTTTGCATTAGATATGCTGTTTTTTCATCGTGGACTCAATTGTCTGGTAGCCATCGAATTAAAAATAGGTGAATTCCAGCCTGAGCATCTTGGAAAGCTGGATTTCTACCTTGAAGCTCTTGACAGGGATGTCCGAAAGCCACACGAAGGACCATCCATCGGTGTGCTTCTCTGTGCCAGTAAGGACAACGAGGTCGTAGAGTATGCTCTCAGCCGCTCACTCTCTCCTGCTTTGGTTGCAGAATACCAAACCCAATTGCCGGACAAGAAGCTGCTACAGGCCAAATTGCATGAGTTTTATACACTGACCGAAAGTACAGAAACATCGGATGAAGACGTGGTTGATGTATGAATTGACTGTAGCATTGGATTTGTATAGAAAGAAGAAGACAGCATGAATGAAGAACGCTCGCATATAGACCCTGAAGAACGGTACCCATCTGATGGATTGCGGAGAGTTGAACAAAATGCTGTGCGGATATTGGACCTGTTGCCAGGTGTCATCGAGGGACGTACAAGGGATTGCATTCAGATAGATTATGCTGGACAGGAAGGCATTGTAATCCTTGTAACAGCAGAAGCTATTGAGATAAGACTTCCCACAATTGAATGGACTATGGGTTCTTATGGACCAACTTCATCAAGCCGACTGTGGAAGCGTGTGGAATGCTGTGAAATCACTGATACAGAATTAATAGCCTTATTAAATGATGCTCTCAAAAAGAGAAAAAGTGAATTCAAAATATGCCGTTACTGCGGACGCAAATTCCCACCAGAACATATGCATGCGAGTGATGTCTGTCAAGGCTGCGCTGAAAAACACTTAGGAGTTGTTCATTAATGAAAAAGAAACTTATCGAGGTCGCTTTACCACTGGAAGCTATCAATAAGGCTTCTGCAAGAGAGAAATCCATCCGTCATGGACATCCGAGTACACTGCACCTGTGGTGGGCAAGGCGTCCTCTTGCTGCAGCCCGTGCTGTTATTTTTGCACAGATGGTAGATGACCCATCGGCACACCCTGAATTGTTCCCCACCGAGGAGGAGCAGGAAAAAGAGCGTCAGAGACTGTTCCGGCTGATAGAGGAGCTGGTACTGTGGGAAAACACAACCAATGAACAGGTACTGAATCAGGCACGTGAGAAAATATGGAAGAGTTGGCGCTATACATGTGAGGAAAACAAGGACCATCCACGTGCAGCAGAACTATTCAATCCAGACAAGTTGCCAGCTTTCCATGACCCCTTCGCGGGTGGTGGTGCTCTGCCTTTGGAAGCGCAACGTCTTGGACTGGAAGCTTATGCATCGGACTTGAACCCTGTGGCCGTGCTAATCAACAAGGCCATGATAGAAATACCACCGAAGTTTGCGAACAGGCCACCTGTAAACCCTGAGTCCCATAAACAGAAAGGAATAACATCCGATGGATGGAAAGGTGCACAGGGACTTGCTGAAGACGTGCGTTACTATGGTAAATGGATGCGTGATGAAGCAGAGAAGCGTATTGGTCATCTGTATCCCAAAATAGAAATCACTGAGGAAATGGCAACAGAGAGGCCTGACCTTAAACAGTATGTTGGTCAGAAACTTACTATTATTGCCTGGTTGTGGGCACGCACTGTGAAGAGCCCAAATCCTGCCTTTGCAGATGTAGATGTACCACTTGCATCTACTTTCATGCTAGCCACAAAAGCTGATAAGGGAGCTTACGTAGAGCCGGTTATAGAAGGTGACACTTACCGCTTCACTGTAAAAATAGGAAAACCAAAGAATGTCGAGGCTACGAAAAATGGAACCAAACTCTCAAGAGGAGCAAACTTCCAGTGTCTTATGTCAAAAACACCAATAAAACCAGACTACATTAAGGCAGAAGGCAGAGCTGGTCGAATGGGTGCAAGAATGATGGCAATAGTTGCTGAAGGGCAACGTGGAAGAGTTTATCTAGCACCAACTTTCGAGCACGAGAATGCAGCTTTACAAGCCCATCCTAAATGGAAGCCCGAAGCTCCTTTACCAGATGAACCAATGAGCTGCTGGGCAAAACCATATGGTTTAGAGGATTTTGGAGATTTATTTACTAACAGACAGCTTGTAGCATTAGGGACCTTTTACTCTCTCATTACAGAATTAATATCAAAAACAGTAGAGGAAACTAGTAAAAGCCCATCATTAAATGATTGTTCTTTTATGGATAAAGATAGAAGTGGAAAATTAAATTATATTGAAGCGATTGCTGTTTACCTAAGTATTGCTATCGATAAAGCATGTGATTATTGGTCAACAGCTTGTTCTTGGCACTCAAGTAAAGAACTCATTCGTAATACTTTTGGTCGTCAAGTGATTCCAATGGTATGGGATTATGCCGAAACAAATCCATTTTCGACATCAACAGGAAATGTAAGTAGTGGTATTGACTGGGCTTACAGAGCATTACCACAATTTACTACGTCGCCTATGAGTTTTGCCGAACAAGCAGACGCTCAATCTCAGTCTTTTAGCGTCGACAAGGTGGTATCAACAGACCCTCCATACTACAACAACATTGGTTATGCTGACTTATCTGATTTTTTCTATGTATGGTTGAGAAAATCTATGAAATCAGTTTATCCAAATCTTTTCGCTACACTAGCCGTACCAAAGACTGAAGAACTTGTTGCAACTCCATATCGTCATGGGAGCAAGGAAGCTGCTGATAAGTTCTTTTTGGATGGTATGACTCAAGCGATGCGCAGATTAGCAGAACAAGCACATTTGGATTTTCCTGTTACAATCTACTACGCTTTCAAGCAATCTGAAAATGAAAAAGACGGTTTTTCTTCTACAGGGTGGGAGACTTTTCTGGAGGCTGTAATCCAAGCAGGTTTTACTCTCAGCGGGACATGGCCTATGAATACTGAATTAAGCAATAGAATGATTGGAAAAGATGCTAATGCTCTGTCCTCAAGCATCGTTTTGGTTTGCAGAAAACGTAATACAAATGCACCTACTGCCACTCGTCGTGAGTTCCTCACTACCCTCAAGACCGAGCTCCCAGAAGCATTGAAACATCTGCAGCATGGTAACATTGCTCCTGTGGACTTGGCACAAGCTGCCATTGGTCCGGGAATGGCTGTATACACACGCTACTCTAAGGTACTGGATGCAGAAGGCAAAGCTATGACTGTACGCGAAGCCCTTGCACTTATCAACGAGACACTAGATGAAGTCCTGACCGAGCAGGAAGGAGATTTCGATGCAGATAGCCGCTGGGCTCTTGCTTGGTTCGAGCAGTATGGGTTTGATATGGGAGAATACGGCGTTGCTGAAACACTATCCAAAGCCAAGAATACCAGTGTCTCTGGTATGGTGGAAGCAGGTATATTGGAATCCAAGGCTGGAAAAGTGCGTATGCTCAAACCATCTGAACTGCCTGCAAACTGGGACCCTACTCTGGATGAACGTCTAACGGTATGGGAAATGGTACACCATCTCATTCGTGTGCTGGAATCAGGTGGAGAGACTGCTGCTGCAGAGCTTGTGGCAAAGCTTGGTAGCAAGGCTGACACTGCCAGGGAACTTGCTTATCGTCTTTATGTCTCGTGTGAGCGCAAGAAGAGAGCTTCGGAGGCACTTTATTACAATGCTCTGGTACAGAGCTGGCCTGAAATAATGAGACTTGCGAAAGGAGGCATGGCTTTGCCAAAAGGACAGACGCATCTGATTGAGGAGGAGGAATAACCGATGTCGATGACCAACTATGAACGTGTGGGAAGAGCGCTGGAACTACTCAAGGTCGGCCTCGGACCTTTTGTACAGCGTGAAATGGAAAATGTCTATCATGAGCAGGCGCACTCAGAAGCTGTTCAAGTTTTGGGTGAAGACTGGTTGCCTGCAACTAAGTCCATTTCTTATTTGGATGCATCTCCCCTCCTCAAATTGATGTGGGATAAATGGAACGATGTGTTCCGTAATACCCTCGGCTTCACTGAGCGTACCTTGGTAAGTGAATTGAGAACTGTACGCAACAAATGGGCACATCAGGAAGCCATCTCCAGCGATGATGCAGACCGTGCCCTTGACTCCGTGGAAAGGCTATTGACTGCTATTTCTGCTCCTCAGGCCGAAGATGTCAGAAAGATGAAAATGGAACTGCGTCGACTCATCTTCGATGAGCAGGTCAGATATGAAAAACGCAAGACAGCAGGTACAGTTATTGAAAGTCCTACTGGCAATCTCAAACCCTGGCGTGAAATAGTTACACCTCACAGGGACGTGGCAAGTGGCCGTTATAAGAACGCTGAGTTCGCTGCAGACCTATGGCAGGTTCACATGGGAGAAGGTTCTGATGAATACCGCGACCCAGTGGAGTTCTTTAAGCGAACCTATCTTACTGAGAGCCTTAAGCATCTTCTCTCAAATGCAGTACAGCGAGTTGCAGGTATTGGCGGAGACCCAGTTGTCCAGCTCCAAACAAACTTCGGAGGCGGTAAAACCCATTCCATGCTGGCACTATACCATCTGTTCTCAGGCAAAGCCGAGGCAAAAGAACTCGTAGGGATTGAAAGTGTCCTAATGGCAGCTGAGGTTCCTAAAATTCCAAAAGCTAAAGCAGTTGTGTTGGTAGGAAACAGAATTTCACCCGGCAATCCCACTACAAAGCCCGATGGGACTGTAGTTCATACTCTTTGGGGTGAACTTGCTTGGCAGCTTGGTGGAAAAAAAGCCTATGAAATTATACGCTTAGACGATGAGAGAGCAACAAATCCGGGCAATTCAATTAGTACACTACTCAATGAGTTTGGACCATGTATTATCCTAATAGATGAATGGGTAGCCTATGCACGCCAACTACATGACCAAAGTAACTTACCAGGTGGCAGTTTCGAGACACAGTTCACATTTGCACAGACCCTCACAGAATCTGCTAAATCTGACAATAATTGCCTTCTTGTTATCAGTTTACCCGTATCAGATAGTCCCACTTCGCAACATGTTCGAGTAGATGATGTGGAAGTAGGTGGTCAACGCGGACGTGAAGCTCTTGACAGACTCGGTAACGTAATCGGACGTGTGGAAGCTGTATGGCGACCAGCAACTGCAGAGGAAGGCTTTGAGATAGTGCGTAGAAGGCTCTTTGAACCAATGACAGACCCAGCTCAGTTCAAGGACCGCGATTTTATAGCAAGTGCTTTTGCTGACTTATATCGCAAACAGCAACAGGAGTTCCCTCCCGAGTGCAAAGATGTTGACTATGAAAAGCGTATCAAGGCTGCTTATCCTATTCATCCCGAGATTTTCGACAGGCTCTATACTGACTGGTCCACATTGGTCAAATTCCAGCGTACTAGAGGTGTATTGCGTTTAATGGCTGCTGTCATCTACAGTCTATGGGAAAAGGGTGATAAGAACCCACTCATCCTACCAGCAAACATCCCTATTGAGGACCAGCGAGTGCAGTCAGAACTAACTCGCTATCTATCAGATAATTGGGTCCCCATTATCGAAAAAGATGTGGATGGACCAAGCTCATTACCACTTAGAATGGATGCAGAAATACCAACCCTAGGTAAATATGCTGCATGCAGACGCGTAGCACGTACCATTTACTTGGGCTCTGCACCTATAAGCAACGCCTCAAATCGTGGTCTTGAGGATAGACGTGTGAAACTAGGTTGTGTGATGCCGGGTGAATCACCAGCTGTATTTGGTGATGCACTGAGGAGATTGGCATCATCAGCCACTTATCTCTATCAGGATGGACCACGTTACTGGTACTCTACCCAGCCAACAGTTACCAAGCTTGCAGAGGACCGCGCCGAGCAACTTAAACGTGACCCAGACAGGATAGTACATGAATTAGATAAACGCCTGCGTAATGACCTTCGTAAAACAGGTGATTTCAAGCGCATACACCCATTACCAAGTTCAAGTGCCGATGTTCCTGATGACTTAGATGCTCGTCTTGTTGTACTGGGCATTGACCATACATACAGCAAAGAGCCCAACAATGATGCTGAGAAAGCTTCCAGAATGATACTTGAGACACGTGGTAATAACCCACGTGTTTATCGTAACACTCTGGTGTTCCTTGCAGCAGATAAGACCAGATTACAGGACCTAGACGAAGCCATACGTAAGTACTTGGCATGGGATTCTATCCTCTTAGATAAAGATAAGCTGGACCTTTCACCACATCAGGTAAAGCAAGCTCAAACACAGCTGAAGGGAGCAAACGATACAGTAGATGCGAGGATACCGGAAACATATCAATGGTTACTGGTACCAGTTCAGTCAAAGCCACAATCTCAAATGGAGTGGCAGGCTATTCGTGTTTCTGGTCAGGATACGCTTGCAGTGAGAGCCAGTAAGAAGTTAAGAAACGATGAATTGTTGATTGCAGCAATGGCAGGTACACGACTACGGATGGAACTCGATAAGATTCCTCTCTGGCGTGGAGATAACGTTGCAATAAAGCAGCTGGCAGAAGACTTTGCAAGTTACCTCTATTTACCAAGGCTGACTGAGCCTGCAGTGCTTGTAGGAGCAGTAAAGGATGGTCTGAGGCTTCTGACATGGGCTCAGGAATCATTTGCCCATGCTGACAGTTACGATGAGCTGGTGGGACGCTATCGTGGATTACATTGCGGTCAAGCGGTCCAAATCTCGGATAGTAGCATGTCAGGTCTGCTGGTGAAGCCGGAGGTGGCTCTCAAGCAACAGGAAGCTGACGTCCCACAGCAACCAGTGGTCAAACCACCTGTGACAGGAGGAACTGGAACTGTTACAACTACTGGGACCAAGGATATAGATGAACCATCTCCTGAACCTGTCCCAACAGTGCAGCCTCCAAAGAGATTCCATGGCAGTGTTAATCTCAATCCACTTAGGATAAGCTCAGAAGCTGGTCGCATTAGTGAAGAGGTCATAGCACATCTGGCGGGTCTTGTAGGGTCTAATGTGACTGTGACACTTGAGATTGAGGTTGAGGTTCAGTCCGGTGTACCGGAGAATGTGGTGAGAACTGTCACTGAGAATAGTCGGGTCTTGAAGTTCACGAGTCAGGGATTCGAGAGGGAGTAAAAAGGGTTATATGCAGCTGGTCGGAGGTTCTAGTTTATGCCACTTTGTAGAGGATGTGGGAATCAAGTTGGTTCAAATGGTTTTTGCCATTATTGCATGAGCTACACTCGTGTTGTGGAGAAACTAAATGATAGTGATATCGATAGATTAGCAATAAGACAGGATAAACCCTTAGAGATACACAAAAATTATCTCGGAGCTACTCTTGTTCAAGGTTCCGTAGTTTACTCAACTAGTATCAGTAAAAAACGAAAGTCTGATATCAGAAAAAAGAATAAGCCAGCACCATCTACTGTAGATAAAAAGTCACCTTGTAATGAGAAAAGAATCAAATGTCTTTTTCCTTCTTGCATTAAGTCGTTTAAAAGCTATTCTGAGAGGGAAAAACACATCATAGCAGACCATTTGAATGGAACAGAGGTAGATGATTTAAAAAAAATAAACTGGTCTACAAAATAACATATCATTTGGCATATCTGGTGACTCTGACCTGTACAGCTTTGGAAAAGAAAGCTCTCCAATGTATGAGTAATTCAGCGGATTTTGTGGTTGTGCCTACCAAAAGAGCTCCTTGCCATTCCAAAGAGTATTGGAATCTTCTAGGACACTGATGCCAGATTATGAGAAGAAAAAGGAGTGGTTACGGGTCAATGGGAAGATATTGGAGATGTGAGAGACATTTCGCTTACATCAAAAGTACATCACAAACGATATCATTGAACTTAAATAACAATTTATGTCATATCTGTAGTAGAGGCAAAACACAGTTAGTTTGAGTTAAATCACATAGTAGGTATAAGAATGGAATCATTACCGGGACTTTCATTTTGGCAAACTGTATTAATAGCTATTGTAGTCCCTATGTTTGTATCTCATTACCTTGAACCATATAAGGATTTTCGAAGAGAATTGATAAAAACAAAACTACATTTAAAGCTGCATTCAAATATATATTCTAGTTTTTGGGTTAATAGCGAAATTTCTGATACTTTTAAGACTGAAATCATCGAAACTCAGAAAGAACTTCGAATAATATGGGCTAATTTAGAAATTAAGTACTTACTAATCCCACTACCAGTAAGGTGGCTTCTTACTATACGACCCACGCACTTGTTTCCCATTAAAAAGCTTCCTCGTTGGTTCCCTATAAAACCACTTCCAAAATCGGAAGAGCTAGATGATATATTAAAAGACATACTAGCAATAAGTAATAGTAGTGTGATTTATCCTTCAAAAAAACAAAAGGAAGATGATGGCGGAGCAGAAGCGTCGGAAAGGAGAAAAGAAAAAGACAAAGTACTAATGTTTGTTGAAAAGTATATCTAATGTGCTTTCTACTACCTTCATTAAGCGCTCAACACTGCATGGATTCAACAATTTTTATAGATAACACTCTTACCTTCCATTTTAGCATACCTTGGTATTTTGTTCATGGAAAGTGAGGATGGAAACTATCTCTGGATACTATGTCCAGAATGCATGACAAATTCACCTAGTTTTGATGGCTATAGCTTTGATATACAGGCCGCATGCTAACCAAATCGGGTCTGAAAGACATTTACATGTGGAAAGACTCAAGCCCATCTGAGAGGCCTATAGAAATTATTCAGTCTAAAGAATATAATGCTCGTTCCAAAGGAACTACTCAGTCGTTTCTTCGATGCATTCTTGATTTTAAATATAACCATCAAGAAGGTATTGACAGATTCAGACCTTCTTTCTATCCATTGACTTATTTGGTTGACCTGATGATGTATGTGGTCCTTTTTGGCTATAAAAATCGAATATTGATGCCGACGTAGAAGGTTTCCGTGTAGTTCTCTTTGCCATGTCCTATCATTCCCTTTGACAAATTACATGAATCCTTTAACTTATTCAACTTGTGATTGAAATTGGCATATGTCTTGACTTTTGAGTCTTTGTTTTCTCACAATCAAATAACAATTGCTATATAGCAGGGTGATAGACATTTTCACATGATACAGATAAATGACAAATTCATTGAAGAGTGGGCTGCACTGTACCCTAAATCGAATATTGGTGGCGATGATGAAGAGTATGACCTGATTCTGAGTAAGGTACGTGATGAGATATCTGACACAGATACTATCTCACAAGATACCTTCAAACGAATAGCAGATTGGAAGTCGTTTCATGTCAGGTACAAGGTTGATTGGGATGATTTTGGAGTATATCAGACTACCATAAAGTATGTACCGGAAGTACCAGATAGATTAAAACTATCTCTGCTGTGTGGATTAGAAGGTGTTAAAATACCAGTCGCCTCTACCATTCTCAATTTCATGTACCCCGATAAGTTCCCAATCATTGATAAAAGGGTAACTCAAGTACTTCGTGAAGCTGCTGACATCGAACTAGCAACGAATATGAGCTGCAAGACATACTACAAGTATAAGTCAGAGATAGAGAAAATAGTGAATGATACAGGATATGATATCAGGACGATAGACAGGGCGTTGTTCGCATACCATAAGTTGAACCCTGAGATGTGGTCTAAGTAATGAATGTGTACAACATAAGAGAAAGTACAGGTATTGAGTACCTTCTCAATTTCTCTCGGGAATATATGTAGTAATATCGACAATCTCGACCAAGTGCTTAAATCTATTATAGTATTGACACACATATTCAATATCAGGATACTTTGCCTCAAAATCAGCCATCAGTTTATTGTTTTTACTGAGTACACTTTTCATTTTTCTTTTGTTATTCAAGAATTTGAGGGGAACTTCAGTACCTAAGACGTACAAGTATCTTTTATGACTGTCATCTCCATTTTCTACAAGATTATAAAAATCTTTGAAAATACTATTTTGCCTAATAGATTCTGGACCTCCTCGCCAATTTATAAACTTGAATTCTGCAACTCTCTTATTTGTCGCCATATCAAACCTCTTACCAGTGTTACCTGCACCAAGTGAAAGATATTCTATCTGCTCATCGGGCTCCAAAATATGAGGTAATGCAGATAAAATACCCCAAGCATGAATCACGACATCAATTTGACTTATAAATTTTTTTATCTCAACCGCAGCATTATATATTTCAGCATCAAACTCCATACTTGCCAAAGATTTCTCAATTTCAATAATAGTCTTTGATTGCAAACTATGTTCATAAGTAGAAATTGTTTTTGTAAGAACTTCATATCTGTGAACTTTTTCGAGTTTCAACAATACATCGGCAAGATTCTCCATTCCATCCCTCGTTTAAAGCAAATTCTGCTTTGAGTATTGTTATGTAAAGTGTGTAATAAGGGTTATTGCAAGTTCGATGACAAGCAGTACTATCACTAAAAGAGTGTCTCTTCAGACTATTCTCTCCCTTACCAACATAAACTGATAGAACTCAACCTCACCACGCATCATTCTAAACATGATTGACCTAGCTCTCGCACTATATTCGAGACCTTGTAGGTTCATCTTCTTGCCTTTTTTGACTTTCGTGTTTATTGTCATACCAGCTTTCCATCTTCTGGTATACGTATCGACTCTTTTGACCAGATTCGCACTCAGCTTGTATGTTTTGTAAGGCTTACATACACCGGAAACCTTCCTCTTACCAACAATCAATAGGTATCCCGTACGTGCTTTCTTTCTCTCCTCATAGAACTCGGAGTATCGATACAAAATTTCGTATACTCCATCCCTTTTAAGTGGTCTGATACCAACCGACTCACGGAGCTTATTGACAAGCATCATTGCCTCTTCAATGGTCACTGGTTTGTTGCCATTATCGAGAATTGCCTTGAAGAGCAGGTACTTAGACGTACCGAAATGTGACCGGAAATAACAATAGTAGCATAGGTTGGTATTATAGTAATCAACTTTATGACCACAACAAAGACAGTTTCCCTTCGTGGTATCCATGTTCTTACCTCTCAAAAACGTAATCGGGTTACTCTGTGTTAGGGAGCTAAGAGGCATCCTCGTAGAGGATACCTCAGGGCGAACAAATGCAGCTATGCGAAATGATGTCGGGTTGAGTTCAGATATTTCTTGAGGTCGGCACGTGTTTGTCTCCGAATTTTGAATGGAATCTCGTAACGTTCAGGAATCACGAACACCTCAACGGGTGGCAGGTCAAGTTTGAAGTTCCTAGCGAGGTAATTCTGTAAGATGTAGAAGAGAACATCACTGTCCTGTATGGCTTCTTTGAGTTCAGGAATCGAAAATCCTGTATAGGTCACCAGCTTTTGAGTTTCTTCCTGGGTCATTTCCGACAACATGTCCATGCACATGTCATATTCCGGTATTGGAAAGTCCTCCACGTGTGGTATTTCACACTTCAAGAGCACTTCTTCCAAGATTTCTTCGTCAAGGCATTCTGATTGGTAGAATTTCTCTATAACGTTGGACCGTTGCTCTGTCGTGAGGTCATTCCAGAATCGCTTCAAGAATGCAAGTTCAGATTCATCCGTATATGTATACATATTTTTTACTAAGCATCACTCCTTTTAAAGGTTGCTGTCTTTCGATGATGGTTTTGACATATACAAGTATCAGAAACTAGCATATCTCAAGGCTGTAAAAAGCAGGTGGCAGAGACGTATTACAGAAATTATTTATGTGCGAAACTATAAATCCTCAGAAGTTGATGTACATGTGCTACCGTGATGGAGGGGTGCCATCAGGTCTTCTTTGCCTTTGGAAAGTAGGCATAAGGTGACGGGCTACTGATTCTCCTGTCACCACCTCATTCTAACACAATACTCTTACTGCTTCTGTAATATTGCTTGATTGGATTGAAATAAGCATCAAGCATGGCTTCGATAGCAGCTAAAAATAATGATGGTGCAATAGATAGCAGCTACTAAGTTGATGATGAGTACCTCGTACTTTCCATGTACTGAGTACTTTCAGAGTATCTCATACTTTCTGAGTACTTTCAATTCACTCATCCTTTTGTCTTGGTTGTAGGAAGCTCAGAAGATTCTGGCTCAGGACTGACTTTGCCTTTGATGGGTAGTTTATGGTACAATCATCTGTTTGATAGAGGTGTCAACATAAGGGGTGACCTCTGAAAACTCAACCTAGGGCTTTGTAGGTACTTCCCCAAATATGTATGACTGAGGTCATCAAGCCGGACCAAGAGACCATAGACAACTTGAAGGCTGAAAACCGTGAATTGCAAGAGCAGGTGAACTCTCTCAGAAGTGGAATGGATGAAATGCTCAATGGCTTAGACGACCAGAAAGAGAAGTATGACACACTAATTGCTCTGTTAACTAAGATGGGTGTGAATTTCAAGGGCATCAAAGAGGAAGTCAGCAATCTTGTAGAAGAGTAAATTTCACTCTTCTTTCTTCGTAGGATTTTTATCTTGAGGACTTCAGGGGTAAGGTCAGTATTTACAAGGGTGACCCTGAAGACTCGTCTTAGGGGCTTTATGCCCAAACTTTATTTAATTATGTATGGTGTTTCGTAGTTTAGGTACGCCTGCATTTAAATTTACTTTCATATACGTTAGATTAGTTTAAACTGTGTGGAACAAATTGTTCCAACTGTCTAAACCACCTCTCCGTTTTACACTGTGATAAAAATAGCAGTAGTCCTTTATACACTACAGTATACAATAGAAATATTATAGTATATACGGGTATACACCCCTTAGTTGTAGGTATACCTAAATGTGAGGGGGTAGGGGGGTTATAAAATAGAATTTGAAAAGGGTACCTTTTCTGAGTCTGACAGAAAAACGCTAGAAAAAAAGGAAGTAGATAACGAATCGCTTTTATTTAGAAGCTTTATATTAATAAGGCTATAAAAATAAAGGGTGTTTTACACCCTTTCAGTGTCAATGTAGTATTCCCATACTTTTTCATCAGTAATGTGCTTCACATCATCTGGGTGGTGCCTATTCCAGAAGTCAAGAGCTTGAACAATAAGTTGTGCCTTGCTTCTGTATATTTCCCATACATCATCATCAGGGGTGTCTTTGATACTACGAGGGTTCAGGTAGTTCCACAGACTTAGTGCCTGTGCTGTGATGTGGGCTTTCTCTTCCTCACATCTTGCCCTATGCTCTAACAATTTCTGCATGTATAGTTCAGGGTCCTTTGCATATTCGGACATCCAATCAAGGTACTCTGTGTGCTGCTCATCAGGATTGTTGGTATTCCAGAGGGCAAGGTGCTGCTCATGAAGTTGTACTTCTGTGGGGTAGTTATCACCCTTTGCTTTCTGATAGAAGGCACGCATCATGGATGCATACTCAAAGGCTATTAGGGTGGGGTTAGCAGTCTTCCAGTACTCGTTCCAGTAGGCAAGTTCCATCTTCTTTTTACGGGAATCTTCAGCTTTCAGGCGTGCTGCTTGAATGTCAATTCCCTTTTTGACTGCTGCTGCTTTCTTAGCTTCAGGGTCATAGTCAAGCTTGATACGTACTCCTTCCCATACGATGTTCATGTCTGTTTCACCACCTTTGTTGTTGGTGGTCCTGAACCCATTATACTTCATCGCTTCTTTCAGGATTCTTTCCTTCCGTATGACCTCACCACATTCTCTACACCACATCTTATAGGCATCATACGCTTCATTGAGAGTGATGTATGATGTACTATCAAATTCAAGAACATCATCACAGAACTGCCTCTCAGGGAAAGAGTTAGTATTGTATCTCTTCCTTGTTTCCTCATCGGAGTCCAGACCATCAATTGTGTAACCTCTGCCACTCTCAATGGCTCTGTCATGCATGACCTGAAGCCTGCCAAGCAGCATATGCATGAATCCTGACAGCTCTTCAGGGGTGGTCAGCCTCTTCATTATTCCTGCATCCTTGATTGGATTACCATTGATATCTACCTCTTTCTCGAAGTTACGGGTGAACCTGATAAGGATGATACGTCTGAAGTAGCCGTTGTCTGTGGAATCGTTAACGACAGGACAGTGATTCATAGCAAGTAAGAACCTTGTCTTTGATTCAAAGTCGATAGGGTCTTTGAACTTGGCTTCACCTGTTATAGTGTCACCACCCACGATATTCTTGAACATCTGACACTCATTCAACTTACCTGATGGCATGTCACCACAGATATTAACGAGTTTAGTCATAATTCGTATGGGTGCGAACCTGTCTTTCTCAATCTGATGTATCGACATAGCAGAGTATGCAGACTCACCTATCAGTTTCCTGAAGAGTTCAAGTAGTCTTGTCTTACCATTAGACCCGGCACCTAGCATGAACATTGCCTTCTGAAGTGTGGTATCTGGAATCAGGCAGTATGCGAGGAAGTCAAGCATGATGTTCCTGTAGCGTTCGTCAGGCAGGATATCAATGAGGAACTGTGTTATGTTAGGACAGGATGCGGTACCATCTGCAACATAGTCAGCATTGAACTGGAACACAGACTTGAATGAGTGGTCATGTGGCTTGAATGTCTTGTCTCTGAGGTCATAGTAACCATTCCTGAAGTTAACTACTTCAGAGTTACCTATCAGTTCATCTACATCAACTATGAATTTGCTTGCTATGTAGGCAATGACCTCTTTTCTTGCCTGCTCTCTGGTCTCATTTCCAAGAATATAGTCGATGTAAGCACGTATCTTTTTTTCACCATCGTCCTTCACATACACACCATTAACATAAGTGAAGAGACTACCATCTTTGGTTGCTATAACACCCAAGTCATTGACAACCTTGTCTGCAAGTGCTTGTGTTTTCAACATGTAGGTATTCGATGGTATGTAGTATGTGTTTGGGTTATTTTCTTCCCAAACCTCGTGACCCATCTTGAATGTTTCACCAACACTTTCTCTGGCACTATCGAATATAGATGCCACGAAACATGAAATTGCATTTTTCTTGGTCATCTTCTTGATGTGGGTTACTGTACCATCTGCTGATTTAAGTGGTATTCCATCTAAAACCAACATGAAGAGATTGACTAGCTCAAGCTTTTTTCTTTCAAGGACTTTATAATCTCCATCACCCACAAATATTTCTTCATATTTTATGACGACTCTGCCACTTGATTCATGCACTTCTCCATTATTGTAGATTGAAGAAAGTTGCACATAGTGCCCCTTCACATCATGTATTTCCTTAAACCTGACACCAAGTGTAGGAAACTCGGTGGAATATCCAATATCGTCAAAAAGCTTATATGCCTTCAACATCTCTTCTCTACTAGGAACTTCTATGTCTTCGGGGGCGGCAACCCCCGTGTCAATTTCAGTACTCATATCTTTCATCATCCCTCTCATGTTCGATTGCTGCTGCTTTTATTGCAGCATAGTCCCCTTGTTCTTCGATTCTTGCAAGTGCTTCAGCCTCCATGACTGATTTTTCGTGTACAAACACCTTTGATTTCAACTTGTTAATTGCAACATTAACTGCAATAACTTCTTTACCGAACTTGCAGATACCGTATTCGCTACCCATCATTTTTTCAAGTTCGTCAATTTCTTGGCACATGACATCAAGCTTTTCTTCAATTTCAATTCTTTTTTTGTGATTCATGAGATTATCCTGCTGCGTAGGCACTTTAAGCCCATCCACAGCCACTATGCATCCTTGGTTTCATCGTATCAGCTAGCTCTAAGCCTTGCTTCCACTCTTCAGTGTCCTTCTTCGACAAAATGAATGGTGCCATTAAGCTGGCACCTCTGGCAGCAGTCCCTTCTGAGTGAAGTATTCACGCATTATGAAATTCACGTATGTACTCTCTTTTGCAAGACCTCTCTGTTCATCAAACACCCTCTTGACATCCGGGTCAACTGATACACCGATTTTAGCTTTTGTCATAAAGAAATCACCTTTTTGATTAGTGTTATAATATACATATGGCATATTTATATCTTTCTACGCATAATCGGCATCGGGTAAGGACATTGTAAATTATTTCGTCAACAGGAAATAATAGGACATTGACAGGAAAAATTCAAAATGACAAATTATTCGATGTTGGGTGATGGGTCAGTTTTTGAAAAATGATAAATAAGTTTGTGTGACTACTGTATTGGATATCAATTGAATATACAGTTGCAGTGACACTGAAAAATTCACACAGAAGATTTCTTCTATGCTCCACATTACCCATGACGCAAATAGCTAAATAGTGGAGCATTAAACCCTAGTATCATGGAATCAAGTGTTAAAAATCCAGTTGGATATGCAAGAGTGTCCACGAAAGAACAAGATATCGACCTACAGATTAACCAGCTTAAGACTGAAGGTATCTCATCAGAGAGGATTTTCTTTGACATTGGTATTAGTGGGTCTGTGCCTGCTGTGAAGCGTCAGGGGTACAAGCAGATGATGAACTTCATCAAGAAGAATGATGTCGATGCTATATACTGTTTTGAAATATCACGTCTCGGTAGAACATCAATGGAGACACTATTACTTGTTCAGGAGTTGGAAAAACAAGGTATACGTGTCATTAGCCTCAGTCCTACAGAAAGTTGGAGTAAGACAGTGGACCCCCTGTTCCGTGAAATATTGCTGCACATACTTGCTTGGGTAGCAAATATGGAGAGGAATGTTTTGAAGGAAAGAGTCAAGGCAGGTGTGCAAGAGTACCGAGACAAGCATGGCAGGTGGGGACCTAAGCAGAGAGAACCAAATCAGGCGAAGGTAGAGAAGTTATTAGGTCAAGGCATGAAGCTTGCACAGGTAGCGAGGGAATTGAAGATACCACCGAGTACTCTGTACAAGTATTGGCATATATGGCAGGATGAGAAGAGGGTTGAATATGTGGAAGGGGTGGAGTGATGGATGTCTTTGACATATCTCCGAAGGGTAAGAAGAGATTTGCTAAGTGGATGGGAAAGAGACACAGGAAGCTGTGCATCTCTGAACTCGTCAGGAACTCCAAGGACGAACGTCAGTTGTTTGCAATGTGCAGATACATTGACCGATGGTATGACCAGCACGAAGGTCCTGTGAAGAAGGTTACTCTGATAATATCAAGAAGCTCTCAGGAAGGCTTAGGAGCTTCGCAGGAAGACTCAGGTGAAGTAGTACCTGAGGCAGCACAAACACCTAGCTATGTGGTTCCTGAGAAGCACACAAAGCTCATACAACACAACTTCTCACGACATGTAACACATCGTCTGAATATGTTTATCACTAATAATCCAGAGGTCGGTATCTCTAAGATGCTGTCAGAGGCTACTACTGAAGATGATTTAATGACAGTTATGGATGAGATTGAGAGGAATAAGAAGGTTATAGACATCCGAGTGAAAATGTGGACAGTTAGGAGGCTCTAGGCTGAGTTCAGAGGTACTGACACCTGTCCTTACCTCTGAAACCATTGCTATGGGCTTCTAATTCAATCCTGTGCAGCTTTGGACCGGGCTTTTTTGATGGGGATATCTAATGGGTCTTCAATCAAAGTGGGTTTCTTAGGATTAGGTATCATCTCTGTATGTACCCATCCATTTCCTAAATCTTCAGTTTTTCCGGGTATCTCATCGGGTTCAATGTCTTCGATGACACCAGCAGATGACAATTGCGACACCACATGAGCGAATTTATTATGCATTCTATCACTACTATGCATGAGTCTTTCAATTTCGAGTCGCTGAGCAGCGTTAACACGCTGCATTTCGGATATCTGTTGTTGTAAGGTTTCACGTTCAGCTTCAAGTTTAGCAGTCATCTTCTTGAACTCTTCAGTTTCAATGCTCTTGTATTCAATGTCTTCTGTGATGGAAAGATACTGCATGTAGTGAAGGTAGGAATTTCTAAGGTCATCCAAGTCAGGAATATGGTAAGCAGCATCCAGTCTACTTGGTTTGTGACCCATCATCTGCTCGACCATTTCTTTCGGCATCTTCGCATTTTTCAGAGTGTTGCTAAAACATTTTCTAACGTTATGGGAGCGTATGTCGATACGCTGCTTGGTCTTCTTGAAACCTGCTTTGGCATAGACGGTACGATACATGATATCGATGTCACGTGGCTGCATTCTTCTAAGCTCTTCATTAACACGACCTGTCTTTGCATCGATAACTGTATCTTTCAGGTCTTCCTTGATGAAGATGAAATCATTATCAGTATGCACCCTGTGCTTTTCTAGGTACTTAGCATATTTATTGCCATGATATTTGGGTGGTGAATTACGTAGATTCAGATAATGTTTGACTGCGTCACATGCTTCGGGATTCAGGAAAGTATTATACTTGAAGCCCGTCTTAATACGTTCAAGTTTAACTGCACATGTATTGGTCTTTTCATCATAACCTTCCTTGAAGTGCCTGACACGCATACTGACTACTTCGGCACTTCCCATGCCTGAAGATGCCTGACACAGAACAATAGCACGATTCCGAGGGTTGCAAGCCTGCAAGAATGGACGTAACTCGGTTATCTTGTCTGGAATATGCATATTGTCTTCAATGCCTTCAGGTGACTTTATGGTTTTATTTTCTATAGTATTTTTAGGCATCTCAATCATGTTATGAGTATAAAATCCAATAACATCATTAGTATGTCCTCTTACTGTGTTGGGTGCGAGACCTTTTGTGTCCTTAAGGTATGTACCAAATGCCCTGACATGTCTCCACGCCATACGCTGTGCAAGAACTTTTGTTGATTCGTTTGTAGCTTCAGTTAAAAGTTGTTCAGGTGTCATTCCAGTAAACTCGGTGTACTTAGCCATTGAGAGAATGTATCGCTTGTGTGTGTTTTTCTTGTCAGTGAATCCAATAGTTGAAAGGAATGTAGGGTCTTTCCTTAGCTGTGCTTGTTTCATGGCATACCTTCCTTCACAATATTATTCTTTTTATTATTATAATATTGTGATATCACCCTAGGTCAAACACACGCTTCGATACCCAGAAGCATCAGCATCGTATGTATGCGGCAA
>AMWB02124688.1_pt1 | contig 32946 bp, 23 predicted proteins | sample 200311 | NCBI WGS metagenome assembly AMWB02 (sample SAMN02737377, study PRJNA173069) | bioreactor metagenome | biome: anode biofilm in microbial fuel cells | place: USA: California | collected 2010-12-16
CCCGATCCTTTTCCGCCAGAAATCTGAGGAGCAAGACCTAGGATTGAACGAACCTCTGGACCTGTGAACATATCGCCAGATTCACGATCCTGTAGAATGATTTCCTTATACTGCTGAATCTTGTAGCGTTTCTTTCCATGACGAACCAATTCATAAAATCCACGCCCTGCCTGATAAGATACTCCCTGACTTTTGATAAAGTCTTGAATTGTAATTTCCTTATCGACAGGAATAGCTTGGAAACGACCAGAAGGAACAGGAGAAAGTCCATCTTCTTCATAGCGATAACGCTTGGTCGCTTTTCCACTTGTGGTTCTGAATTCGACTTTGCTCTTGGGACTGATAGCTCTGAAAGAGAATTCCAAATCTCTTGTCATTCTGCCGCCTCTACTGACAGAAATAACAAAAGAATCAAAATCCTCATCGCTCTTTTGTTTGTAACATACACCCATGATCAGTTCATTGATATTTGCAAATTGATCTAGCGTTAGATATGCACCGCCAGTCTTTGCGGAAATCTCTTGATAGAATTTCTTGGACTCTTGTCGGCAGCCTGGCATACAATGAACTCCATAAATCTTGATGCCAGCTTCTGCAATAAGACCAACTTCATTCTTCCAATTGATCTTTTCGATGTTTTGAGGATATGAAGGTTCATGTGGATTTGCATCTCCAACTATGACGATAACCTTGTCTCGACCGCTTTTCCAAGACAATTCGGTTCGAGCTTGTTTAAGAACCTTTTCATAACATTCAGGAGTGTCACCGCCTCCTGTCTTTCCAACATTCTGAATGAAGCTTACGATTTCACTCATGTTGGTTGAAAAATCCAAATACATTGTTACATAAGAAGTTCTGGCATCACAATAATCGCCATGAGCAATGACCGCAATTCTTAGATTTGTAATATCTTTGAAAAGTTGTTTGACCATACCAACTAAAGAACGTCTTACCTGAGTAAGACAAGGATACATACTACCTGTTGTGTCGAATGTTACGACAACATCAATTGTATCTAACATTAACTGAGTCCTTTCTTTTTAATTGTGAGGCAGACTATATCCGGTCTGCCAGCGGATTTGGTTTACTTCTTTAGTGGTTGATTCTTCATAGAGAAATCAAGGGCAAGGTCTTTTGCAGCTTTAATTCCCATAATGTCGATCATTGTCATAGCTGTGTTTCCTTCATGCCCTTGTGAGCCACCAAACATAACTTCGGGGACCCACTTCTGCTTTCCGAATTCTTCGGCAAACTTAAACATAACCTTTTCGTAGGTCTGTAGCTTGGGCTGTAAAGCGCCATCGGCTTCCATGACTTTACGTTTGTAAGTCGCATCACCTTCGGCTTTCAAGAGCTGGGCATCCTTGTACTGCTCCATCTCCTTCTTGTTCCATTCAGCTCGTTCGAAGTCTCTCTTGGCGTTCATAACTTGGACTTCATATTCCTGCTGGGCAATAACGATTGCCTTGGCCTTCAGCTGCTCTTGATCCCACTTGGTTTTCGTGGCAGCAGCACGACCTTCTTGTTCTGCTGTGATAGCTCTTTGCTCTGCTTTTCTGGACTCAGCCATAGCAGTCTGAACTTCCATGATAGCAGCTTGTTGTGAGGCAATTTGTTTCTCGACTACATCGTCATAACGAATCTGATTGATGCTAAGGTTATATGCTTTGACTGCAAAATCTTTCAAAGGAGAAGGTTCGGAACGTGCCCAGCCACCTGGAGAATTAGGTTCCTTGACAAGATCAACAACAGATGCTGTTTTTTCAGTTCCGGTAATTGGATCCTTAACTCTTGAAAGTTTGGTTGTTGTTTTATAGACTCCATAGAGAGCCTGATCCTCAATAAAAGAAATCAACTGATTTCTCTTATCGGTATAGGATTCAGCAGAAGACATAAGAGGACCACTCATATAGATTGATCTCTCAAATGTTGTACGGATTAGTTCATGCTCGATAGCAGTTTGACTTCCATATCGAACATGAAGACCTGTCAGATGTTCTGTATCCAACGGGAGATCGACACGAACTGATCCTGAGATCTTTGCATGACCACCATCATTAAATCGTGTAGCAATTGACTGGTCATCTTTCTTTCCTTGAGTTGCATCCAAACTAAACCAGTATTGAAAAGATTTCTTATAATTTGTGACCTTACCAAATCCCTGCCATTTCAGACCAGGATCTGTATACCAGGTCAATTCACCGCTAAGGGGTGCTTGAATGACAACAATTTCATCTGCTGGAACATTTTCAAGAATACTTCCAGAAAATGCCATAATCAACAACAAAGCAGCAAAACCAATCCCCAACGTAATTAATCTTCGAATACTCATTACTCTTTCTCCCCTTCTTCAATTTTTCTTGTTAGTTGTTCTTTTTCTTTTTTTAAATTTTCCAACTGGGCCCTTAACTGTTCAGCTTCATAATTAACTTGTTCAATTCTGATTTCTTCTTCTATACATTCTTTGTTTTTAATACTTTTTCTAAACATGGGAAATATAGGCTTGTTTAAAATTGTAGGAATTATAACCTGTGTTACAATAAACAATGCAGAAATAAATACTAAACAATACTCAAATAATGTCCAGATAAACATATGCTCCTTTCATGAATTGGTGGGCAGGCCTGAGAATTGAACTCAGGTTCTCGGACCATCAGCACAACGGTAAGCAGTCCGTAAGGCGCGGTCAGGGATCTTGATTCCGTTGTTTCACCTACATTTTTCCCTTCTGTCACCTGCCCAAAATTATTAGTTGAATTTAGCTTTATCGAAAGTTGAACCGTCAAATGTAGATTTCTCTTGCACTTCTTTTTCTTTGTTTAAAAATATAATAACATTTGTGTATAAAGAATATAAACAAAGAATTGACAATACAAGAAATATTACTCTAACCCATGCTCCAAAATAACAACAGAACGCAAGTTGAGTTGCAAAACTTATTTGATACAAAAGATAAACAGGATTATCTTTTTTGAAATATTCTATTTTTTCTTTATATTTCTTTGACATTTGTTTTATGATAGATTCTCTTAATTCATCAACACACATAGCCATAGCACCGCATATACATGCTATAGATAGAAATATAGAAATGAGAATATGAAAATTTTGTAGCCCATTGTTTTCAAAAATAAATCCTGCAATACAAGTAGTTACAGCCACAAAATTTATAAATATACTTTTTAAAGAAATTTTCGCTTCTTTTTCTTCACTCATTTCATTCCTCAAATAAAAGTTCCTCGTTATCTTGTTCTAGCCTGTAGTTAATTGATGCAGCAGCAGGAAGAAAGATATAAGATAACTCTGCTCTATTGTCATATTGACTATGCTTTACAATGATAAGAGTATTTCCAACATTCCATCTTGCTGTTTTTTCTACATTTGGATTGAAAATATCTCTTGGAGCTTCTACTTTAGATGGAGGTCCATACTTTGCATGAAGATTTCTTGTTAAATTATCTAGGTGTGCTTTGTGGAATATCAACGTTCCCATAAAGAATTGCTCTCTATAGAACTTCAAACGATATTCCATTCCAGTAACACCATCGACTTGTTTTGGTTCAAAACATTTATAAGCTCCTAGTTCATAAAATACTTTTGAATTTTCAACGTCGTATCTACATTCCCTTTTACTAAATACGTTTTCTTTTTCTCCCCATCTCCAATCTAAAAATCCAGTTGGAGCTGATACGGTTGGTTTAGATTCATCTCTATTGAAAGGTTGATCTGGTTTTGGTTTTGCACAAGATAGAACAAGTCCTATGCAAATCAAAAGAGTAAATAATTTTTTCATCTTTTTTGTTTTCTCCATTTCCAAGGTGGAACGGGATCAGGGTCTCGCCATAATCCCAACTTCATTCTCTTTGCGTTATCTTCAAGAGCAATCAATTCTTTATTTTTAGAATATTGCCTGTATACCCATGCATATCCATTTTCAACAAGAGCTTCGCCAAGATCATCATTGTTAGCTCTTATCCTAGCTATAGTTCTTCCGTAACGATCTTGTTCGACCGCACTAATAGAGATCGTTTTCCCTTCTAGAAATTTCTTGACAAATTCTCTTGCTTCTTTTCCATATGGTTGATCTTTTTCAGGGCAATCAACTTCTGCTAATCGCACCTTCACTTTAAGTCCATCACGTTCTATATTTATTGTGTCGCCATCAGAAACATTTTTTACTATACTTTCTTTATGATCTGAAAGAAACATTAAGAAAATAATTATTAAAAGCAGTATAAATAATCCACCAACTGATAATTTTTTCATGATTTTTCCTTTGAGGGGAGAATCCGAAGACTCTCCCCTCTTTAGATTTACTTCTTTGTTTCTTTTCCTTTATACTCACTCTTCGGAATGTATTTGTAGTTTCCAGATTCAACCATTTGTTTGGCTTGAGAATCAGAAACTCGCATCATCTTTCCGTCCAATTTATTCTTTACACACTTCATATTTCAGCCTTTCTAGATCAATGGATTTCCGAAAACCGGATTTAAAGTAATGAACACTTTCCATCCAAAAGCATTTGCTATATCATCTAATTTACTGATTTGAAGAAGATAATTTGCATTTGTATTAACAGCTATTACTTCTATAAGTTTAAACTCTCCTGTCACATTCAACAAACCGTAACTGCTTATAACTTGTCCTTTAAAATCTTTTAACTGTTCAAAATTGGTTTCTGCTGCCTGGAGCTCTTCGGGAGAAGGGGTATAAGGATACTTGATTAAGGGAACAAATGACAGCACCTCTTTCCCTGTCATAGATCAATCCTTGGTAGCAAGATAGTTTTCATAATCAACTGCAAAATCATTTGCCCACGAAGGGAGATCACGCTCTTTGTAATATCTTTTGCATCGAGAGATGAAATGGAATAGAGGAAGATGTGCCGTAACAGGAATACGAACAACAGTTTCCTCTGGAACATCTAGGATATCTGGAAGAGGTTCGTAAAACTGGCGACCACTCCATCTCTTTGCTCTGACGATTGCCATATTCAAACCATGACCAGGCTTGTGAATTAGATTTCTGATATAATCGAAACGATCCTTGCTTCCGTGACATACGGAAAAACCAATGCAGATTTTTCCTGCCTCATCGACGTTTGCATAAAGTACTCCGATTTTTCTTTCAATAACATATTCGTTCTTTCCAACCTTCTTTTTCTTATACAGATATTCGACCAAAGGCTTTGGAGCTTCAACAACAACCGCATCCTTAACCTTCAATCTTTTCTTTGCTGTGGGAACCATCTTCTTCGTGGTCGTCTTTCTTCCACGCGGCTTCTTCTCAGTTGGAACTGGTACTGTCGTTGCAGGATCCATTTTCCTTTTCCTTCTTTATTTTTTGTAGTAGTTTTATGTAGAGATATGTTTCTCTAAAAGGAATAATACTCATAACAAGTGATTCTCCTGTGATCTTTCTATACATTTTTGCACAGGATCCATCAACAATGCAAACTATAGCAGCTGCAAAAATGACGTAAAGAAATGATAAGTCCATTAGTAATCAGCAGAGACTTGAGTGGATTTTTCGTATGATCTTTTCAGAATAGATACTGAATGTTTTCCAGGTTCAGGCTGAAAGAGTTTAAGTCTCTGCCATGATGTTCTCTTTCCAGGTTCCTTGAACCCATCTTCCCACTTAACATTTTCCATCCAAGCAGGAAAACGATCTGGAGCCATATAGTGTGCATATTCAGTGGCTCTGGTCATGCAGCGAAGTTTCTTTAGAGCTCCCTGAAGTCTTTTTCGTTTCTCATAGAACTCAATAAGAGCTTTGCGATTCATTGTATATTTTGGATATTCCCCTTTAAGGTCAAGATCAGGAACATAAATCTTTGCCTCAAATGCAGGAACCTTAATGGATTTTTTGTCACCAGGTTCTCCGTATTCATACTCACCTGGACCTTCTCCACTAGGAAATTTGATTCCATTTTCCTTCATATTTTTTATTTCAGAATTCAAATACTTTGATTCTTCATCCAGACGATCCATCAGAATCTTTGTAATGATATAATACTGACCAAAGAATGAAGTCCATCTGTTCGGGTGAATCATATGTTTGAAAACGATTTTATTTCCTGTCCATAATTTATTTTCTGTGATCCAACGGTTTTCCTTAATGGTTGGAGTGAATTCTATAACTCTCCATCCATCGTAGAACTTTCCATCGAAATCTGTCAGAGCGAAATTTCGGAAATCGCCAACCGAATCTTCTCCGATAACATTCATATCTTTTACACCGACAGAGAAAGTCCAAAACTCTTTGTTTGCTTGAACCCAAAGAAGCTCTCCATGTCGATTGTATTTTGAGGTCAGCTTTTGATCCTCACGAATCTTTGTCTGCCTCATTGCTCTATAAGTTGGGATATTGATAACTGCATTTCTCCCTGATAGTTCATATAGAAAACAGATCAGGTCCAAATCTGTTGGATCGACCAATAGTCCATTTTCCATTAGAGCAGGAGACGGTTTTCGGCTCATCAAATCATAACTCCAAAAACCTAGAACATCATTGACAACTGGCTCAATATTCGAACTTCTATCCAAAGAAGCAAGAACAAGCGGGTTGTCAAGAATGTTCAACATAGCCGCTGAAACTTTTTTAGGTTGTGTCATGTTTCCTCACTTTTTCAATGTTACAGAATAAAGCTTATTTCCACTAAAAAATCGAACCTCTTTCCCGTACTTAGTTAAATGCATTTCAATAGAGATATCCTTGTCTTCTACAAGTTTAACATCTGTAGACCCATATTTATTGAAGAACACTTCTAGTTTTTCATCTTCTATGATATGGACGCACACTCCATTTTCAAGAGTTACAAAGTTTATAGGACCATAAGTAATATTTGTCATAATTCTAGTTGTGTATTTAGAAAAATCATCATTGAAAACTAGAATCATTTTATTATATGCTCCATCTTTGTTATAGACGATCATACAAATTTTATTGTCATACTTCATATCAATTACTTGAGAGCCTTCTAGCTCAGGAACATCTTTGATTATATATTGACTGTTTTTAAATGAAGGAATTGGAATAATGATATAAGGTTTTCCAAGAAGACTTTGAAAGATAACACCGCTAAACAAAACACTTGATAGAGGCGCCACGTCCCAAACTTTCTTGATTGAAGGAAGAATCTTTCCATCAAAAACCTTGAATTCCATTTCAATTAATTTTCCTTCGCTCTTAATATACAAAGTGTTATTGATAATCATCGTATCTTCACAGTTAATATCAATTGGATCAACTGGAATTGATAAACCCATAAACTTAATTTCTTTGTCTTCTCTTTTCACTAGAATTGGATAACCTTCAAGAGGGGTGAAAAGAATTTCAACAGTTCTGTTAACTATATAATCTGTTCTTTTGATCCAAAGTTTTCTTTCTGTTTTGGTTACATCAAATTCAGAGTTGTGATATAATATCTTTGAATCAAATTCCCTTAATTCTGTGATATTCAATTTTTCTGTGCTCTTGATAAGTTTGATAACAACTTGAGCAACAGCGATTGCGCCAGGAAGTTCAGGAGGAAGTTCACGCTTTCCTTTTTCAAAAAGAGAAAAGAACCAATCCTTGTATTTACTGGGAATCAAATTGAAATCACGAATGTTTGTTGGAACCGCAACGTCTTTGTTAAATACAGAGATATTCTTTGATACTCTTGTTGGAAGATCATTCTCTTTTGGATTTTTATATCTTCCCTTAAAAGGATGAATCCCTGTAAATAATTGAAAAGAAATAACTGCAAAAGAAAACCAATCTGTCAAAACACTAAAATCTTTTGAAGACCAGTCTCTTATTGTTGGCATAATTGCTGTTGCTGGATAATTTGGTGTTTGCCATGAATTAACATCAATAAAGTATGGAGTTTTGAAATCAGGTGCTATAAGATAATTTAACTCGTTTCCATCAACGATCAAACAATTCTTTTGATGAATAAAATGAGTTGTTTTCTTTATATTTTCTATAAGCTCTAAAGTTGAATCGCTGCTTATATTATTTGCATCTCTGAAATTATTTGTGAACAAACGGCATAGGACTACACAATCTGCTGCCCAATCTGTTGTGAATCCAACACAATCTTTTTTATTGTTATATATCAAATCTTTTGGGCGGATGATATTGGGATGTTCAAGAATTGTAAGTTCCTGTAATTTTCCTAAAGGAACCATTTTTGCTAAGTCTTCATATATTTTATAGGCAACCGCATCACGTTTGTAAATAGATCCCTCTCCGCCTTTTGCAACGAACTGATTCTGTGTCAACGTGATTCGTTGACCATTAACATATATCTCCATAGTTTAGTCCTTTATTAAGTAAGCTCCTATCGAAAGATCATCGTAATGAGTGATCCCTTCCTTTGCCAAAACTTTAAGTTGATGGATCATAGTTCTTTTAAGAAACTCTCCATTCTTAACCGGATAGTTCAAAAATAGTTTGATTATTTCTTTTGGATCTAAAGTTCTTTCTTTGTGAACAAATGAACCCAATCCATCAGATGCAACTAAAAGACATTTTAAATCTTGGACTGCAAAACTCATACATTGTCTAAATGTTCCATCTTTTATGTCAGTTATAACTCCCATGAATCCTTCTGGTCCTTCAAGAACATGGGTTGATTGTTTTATATTCAATTCCTGATATTTTCTTTTGTTTTCAAATAAAGCAACAGCCTCATAGCTTAGATAATATGGCATTTGTTTTTCATACTCTATATAAGTTATTTTCATTTTATCATTTTTATCGACAGTAACTACATACCCATCGCCATAAAAATTAACAAAAATATGATTTACATCTGGAGCATAGAAAGAAAGAATTAATGTAGCATCAATTGCTTCGGGAGGAAGGTCTAAATCTTTTGCAATAGAATCTGCCTGATCTGCTACACTCAAACCAAATCTAACATTGTCAACATATCCTGTAATGTTCCTGAATCTTTTCAATGCTAGATGTGTTAATATCCTTGCACCAATATCAGTATGTTTTGAAGATGAACATCCATCAGAAAGAATTATGCTATTTGTTGGTTCATCCTTTATGATATAATCCTGACATACTTTATGGCTACTTCCTATTTCAATAAACGTATCTGTTATTATCATGTTTTCCTTTCAGAATATGGGGAGAGGAATAATCCTCTCCCCTTCATTCCTTGTAACTTAGAACGTGGGAGCGATAATCGTGCTCTTGGTTCCGGACTGCTGTTGAAGGTTCTGACTTGCGCTGCTGACACTTTGACTGACGAATTGAGCCAGCTTTGCAAGACGCTGAGGCGTCACATTTCCCATATCGACAAATGCATCAAATCCGCACTGTTTGTGAAAATCGTCCAGATATTTCTTAATATCCTTCTGAACTTGAGGCGGGGCAGATGGGTCTTCGATTCGGATAAGAATTGTGACAAGAGAATCAATAACCTCCTGTTGTTTCGCAGAATCTAGAAGGGTCTTGATTTGTTTCTTTGTCATAGATGAACAGTTGTCATCTCCATCTGTCATGACGAAAACGACACCGTTGCAAGAATAGAACTTCTGGATCAGCTTCTTTGAATATTCCAGAGTCGCAGCAATTCCATTATACGCTGCATCAAAGAGAGCTGTAGTTCCACTCGGACGTAGCTTCTTGAATGTGGCTGGGTCGATATCCTTCAATTCCTTGAAGCCAAACATCTCATCAAGTCCGCTGTTGAAAAGAAGAACTCGTAGCATGAGATTGTCTGCTCTCGGACTCTTGCGGCAACCTTCGACACATTCCTTTAAGCATTTGTCCAGGTCTTTTGCATAAGGGGAAACACTTCCAGATATATCCCATACCAAACTGGCAAGGGTATATTCGCTTGCTCCCAAGGTGTCATCCCCAATCTGAACACCTGAAAACTGGAAAGCAGTCGCACCAGGGATACTGAAAACTTCATCTTTTGTGGTCAAACTTTTGCTGATCATTAGTAATTGTCTCCTAGCTCAGAAAATCCTTGGTTGTTGCCAACTGCATGCCCTTGGCGGTGAACTCCTTCACGAAATCATCGTAAAGTCCTTCAAAGCCTGGCACCGAAGCTGTTGCATCTGTCAGAAGAACAACTTTCTTCAAGCTGTCCTTTCCGAACTTGTTGAACATATCTGTTGCAGTATTCTTGAGGCAATGGGAACCAGCTTCCCCTGCAAAGATAATGATATCCGCTTCTTCGACTGTATTGATGAAAGGCATATTGATCTGAGTCGAAGGATCCTTGGGATCAGGAACGTCAGCGAGAACTGCGGAATAATGCTCGGTGAAAATGTTGGATCCTTTCGTGACATAGTTCACCGCCGAAGTCTTTTCCTTTTCCCAAAGAGAAAGAGCATCATGGAGGCGATGATCGGGATCAACATTGAGGCTAGCGACAGAAGCAAGAAGATCATCCCGCTCCTTCTTGTTGTCTGGAACTCGAAGAATTTGATCCTCACCATTGAAGACTGCATGACCAGGAGTGCCAATCAGGCAATGTGGAGGCCAGATGCAAAGGACATATCGCTTGTTGGTGGCCAACGAAGAAACATAGTCAGCGAGCTTCCGTTGAAGGTGTGGTTCCGCTGCCTTCCACACTCCATTCTTCACATCATCTTCGCTGATGAGGCTGAATGGATTGGGATGGTTTCCATTTTTGTCAACCCACATGATCGGGTGAGCGACATGGAGAGTGCGATGTGAATCCATTGTAACGTGAATCCTGGTGAGTTTCATCCGAAGCCTGTTGATCATACTGGACAGGCGTTTCATGTCCTCTGTTGCACCAGGAACGAACAGATTGCCCTTTGGATGGCAGAAGTCGTTCTGAGGGTCGATGATAATTAAATCAATTCTCTGTCTCATTTGTAATTCCTTTCAATTGTGTAAAGTTGTCCACCAGCCAGGCTGGGGCAGTTGATTTAAACAAAACCATCTTGTATTTTCATAAACTCCTTCATTATATTTGTGGAAATGTGAGAAGTACCACAAATCAGGTTTATATATTTTAAGCAATTGAGATAACGCTTCCTCAGATGGATCATGTAGATGAACATCAAAAAACATTTTGCATTTATCTACAAATTCTGTTGGGCCAGTATGAGAAATTATTATGTCCACTTTTTCGTCAGGAAGTCCATGAAGATCTCCATATGAAATAGTTTCTTCTGGAAACCAATCAACTCCCAATTCCCTGTACGCTTTGTCAATCGAAAAAGCTCCGCCCATGAACAAAACTTTACGCCCATCTTCTAATTGATATATTGTGCCGCGGGGAATATAATATACATTCTCCGCAATTTTTGCGGGGATTCTTGATTGAAGTGTATAACTCATAACTTCTCTAATTCCCCAATGATCCTCATGATTTCCATCACACCATAGAATTTTTGTCTTTTTTGTATTTATATTTCTAACTTGTTCTATGTATGGAAACTTTGGCCAATATCCAAAATCCCCAGTTGAAATAATAATATCTGGTCCTTCTTTGTTAATCAAATCATTCAAACCAGAAAATTTTGCATGAACATCACCAACAACTATAATTTTCACCATATCACCTCCTGTTTTACGGCAGACCTAATATCCATGAGAATCTTGCCAAGTTTATTTTGACCAAATATATTCTGGCACTTTTTACATTTACAATCTCCCCAATAATTATCATGCCAATAATTTATTTCAACTATCTTTAACTCTCCAGTTTCTAATAGAAATTGTTGTAGATGTTTATTTTTAAACTTTTGATATACAAGGTCTCTCATTATTTCTTCTTTGACTTGTTCCCAATCTTTTCTTAACTTGAGAGTTCTTCCCATCCTTTTAACATAACCTGCCGTTTTTGCAGGCATATTTTTGATTTTTTCTCTTTCATCTAAATCAAATGTTTTAGCAGCAACATAGGCATGTTCAACTGAAGGATAAACTTTTCCTTGAAGAACTACTGAAATAGGAAAGAAGTTGCTTAGATATTCATATTCTCCTGTGAATGGACCTATTATTTTTTCGCTCATGATATCCTGCTTTCTATTAGCTTTTTCCTCATATATGGATCATGATTTGCAACATCAACTATAAGTTCACATTCTTTTTCTTTCAATGCCCATTCTGTTTTGAAACAATGAACAGAGCATTTATTAACTTTAGCTGAAAGATAAAACATACTTACAGTTCTTGCTATTTCATCTACTCCAAATGAAGCTAAAGCATCTTGAAATGAAGTTTTGATTAATTCAGTTCCTGCAAGCCATTTGGCAAATTCAACATTCTTAATATCTTCCGATGTAACTGTTAAAGGACCATACTTTAAATACATTATTTTTCCATCATCAACAGTTAAAGGATCCTTGCTCGCAACTCCGATTAATGTAAAATAAGTTATTTTTTTGTCCATTTTAACCTCGATTTTTGAGAACAAATTAAAAATTGTTGTATTTTGTAAAGGAGAATAACATGAGAGGCGAATTACCAAGAGAAAAATATGATCATAAAGGAAAAGTAATATGTCAAATTTGTGGAAAATCTTTCTTAACTATCTCTCCAAAGCATTTGAAAAAGAGTCATAATATTACATATGGTGAATATTTTTTAAGATATCCAGATGCTGCAGTTTGTTCAGCAGAATTTGGAGCTAGATCAAAATATAGGAGGGATCGAGCAAATTTATTTACAGATCAAATGAATAAAGAAAAAGAATGTGTTGCTAAAGAAGATGAATTTGGGGATGAAGTAATTGTATGTGATGAAGTTGGTGAACCAACAGAAGAATTAGTTGATCCAGGGCTTGAAAAGTTAATAGAACAAGCTAAACATACGAATCCTTTAGATAATGAGAAAACTAAAATCCTAAATATTTTAAAAATGTATTTTACAAACATTCAGAAAGATTATTTGATTCAGATTTTCAATATTGTTAATCAATTTCAGTTTGAATTCATATCAGATTTTTCTGACCCTGTTTTAAAAGTAAATGTTGAGTTTCCTAATACGTTTTGGCACAATCATGGGATGTTTGAGGATCCTTTAAGAGATTTAAAACTAGAAAACTATGGGTGGAAAGTTATTCGAGTTAATGGTAGAAATCCTTCTTTGAAAGATATTGAAAATGCTTTAAAAAATAGCTAACGTCTGTAAGTATTAAGAACAAAATCCAAATAAATACCAATCTAATTATTTCCTTAAGTTACTGTCTTGATGTTACCGGGCGCTATGGCTAAGGTCATAGCGCCCATCAATATCCTACCAAAAAAAGAATAACGCCATCCCTATTGGTTATTAATATATATAGATCTTATAGAATATCTATATCCTACGCCACTCATTTACATTTAGAACAAAAAATAAACTTAAAGATTCAACCTATTTAAAAGGATATAGAATTTAAGGAGATATATTCATGGCAAGCAGTATCCCAACCCAGTCTAGAGCAGTTGATCCATTTTCTTCATATCATAGTAATACAGTAAACCGAATGACCAGGATGCTAACTGAGGGGAATAATGTTCTTCTTAGCAAAGCATCTATGGAAGTAGTTCAAGACTCAACCTCTCCCGTTACCCACGTTTTGATCAAGCCTGGTGTTGTCTTCAAAGACGATGTAATGATTAACGTGAGTGAAGAATTCCGTCTGGATTTTACGGACTCTGACCACTATGCGTCGTTTGGAGCGGGATTTAATGAATCGGGATACTACTATGTATGTCTTGAATATAATTATGTAAAATCTAAACCTGCCCCTGTTGCTAGTTATAAAATCATCAAACCTAGTCAAAAATCGACAATGTTTGCTCTAACAGGGTCATATGTCTTTTTGAAATGTATATATGTTACAGATGTAGGAATTTCAAAAGGCATTGATGTTAATACAAATTTTTATGATTATGATCCAGAAGATACAACTATCAAGAGAGAATATGTAAAATATTATGCAGGCGGTGAAGTATATCTCCCTGCATTTGATCTAGAAAGAGATAGTTCTAGAATAGTTTATGTGTCAAGCGAAGATATGTTTTATTATGGGTTTGCAACTGGATGGCAACGTCTAACATTATCAGGAAGCGGTGGTGGAGGGGGAGGATCAACAGCTTTTTCTATTGATACCACAGGTTTAGAAGTCGGAGATATATGTTATATTGATGCTGCTGGGTTAGCAACTTTAGCTGTAGCAACAGATATAGCAACAACAGCAGACTTTGTTGTAAGTTCAATTGGCGGAAATTATGGTGGTGAAGGAACAATTGCTGGTTATGCAACTGCAAAAGTTCAAACAGGAATAATTGTAAACCCAGGTGATCATATATATTTGTCAGATACAGAACCTGGAAGAATAACAAATGTTTCTACTGCACCTGTATATCAAATGCTTGGTAGAGCTGTAACTGGAGGAAATTCTACAATTCCTTGTACAGTTATTTTCTCGCCAAAACTTCCAATGTCTGAATCATTTTCTGGTCAATTAACATCTTGGGTATTGGATGGCGCAACAGGTTTATATTATGCAGATATTGATATAACAGCTCTTAATGCTGGGGCAACTGTTCAATCAACATGGTTTGATAATTCAACTTCTAGAGAAATTAGACCTGCTGAAGTTGAAATTAGAGATAGTGGTGATACAGTTAGATGTTATATGGCAAATAATACCACAACCGTCAATTATTTGATAAGTGTTGGAGGACTTGGAACTGGTCTAGGAGTTGGCGGTGGTGGCGGTGGTGGCGGTGGAACAACCGATCACGCTTTGTTATCTAATTTGGGTTATTCAGCTTCTGGTCACACAGGATTTGCTCCAAGTCCACATGATAATACTCATCACTCAGTAACATTTGCATTAAACCCACATTCTAATACTTCACATTCAGAAACATATATAACAGCAGCAGGTGTCACATATAATGCGTTAGTAGCCACAAGTTCAGTTGGAACAGGTGCAACACAAGTATCTAGAGGAAATCATACACACGCGGAGTATATTGATATTCCATCAAATGAAATCATTTTATTTGAAAAAGATACAGCAGTTTCTGGCTACACTTTATTAACAGGAGTTACTGATAGTATAGTTTATATCACATCAGGTTCTGCTGCTGGAGGTGAAACCGGAGGAACAGCAAAAACCGGAGGAACTTGGAGTCAACCATCTCACGCACATACAATTGGATCACATGCTCACTCTGCATCAGGTTCTGGTACAGTAAGTACATATCATAGACACGTTCCTTCAGAAGGATCTACTAGTATTTTTGGATTTTCAGCTGCTTATGGTTCTAGTGGTAGTGATGGAGTTACAGTATATTATTCAGATTATCAGGGTTCAGGCTCAGCAGCTGTATCAGTTTCTGTCTCTGTAGCAGGTTCAGGAACATTAACATCAAATGGTAATGCAACAGCAAGTACATGGAGACCAACTGGTCGTAACTTCACTCGTCAAAGAAAGATCTAAGAAAGGGGAAATTTGTAAATGTTAAACAAGAAAAATGATAAACTAGCAGGAAAATGTCCATTTAGAAAGCTTAGTCCATGTTCAAAAGAATGTATCATGTATAGAGAAGGTGTTAGATTTACAGAAGATAAAGGTCAGGCATTTCCATTTGCTGACTGTGCCTTGAATATTATTGCAGATAATTTGGAAGCTATGCACAACAGAAGTTATATGCTACAGAAGGAAGTTGGTGAAACAAAGAATGTTATCGCTATGAAACTTCTTTCAGATTTGAATATGACAAGTGTTGAAAATGCCCAAAGAGTAGCTCTAAAGGTTATTAATCTTCCAAAAGAGGATAAAAAATTATTGACTGATGATTCAGTAGACAAGGAGTAAACAAAATGCCAGGTTCAGATAGAATATCATTACAATTTATCCAGGAGATAAATTCGCAAGATGTTCGACAATCAATCAAAACTCTAGGTAGGCTTATTGAAGTTCTTGAAAGTAAAGCAGATCCTGAGCCAATCGAGATTGATATTGTTTCAAACGCTTACCAACTAGTTGAAAAATTTAGTCTTCTTGAGGGATTACTAAAACAATATACGGAAAAAGAGAATAAAAAACTTTTAGGAAGCAAACTCGATTCTTTATATGATAGACCCCCATTTGGTACTAGCGTTCTTCATAAATAAAATGAAACAAAATCAATATCTTACATAAACTAATCTTTAAGTAGTTTATTAGGGGAGTATAGATGGCTTGGGAAAACAGTATAGTTTTAACGATAGACAGCTCAAAGATTGACTCGGAGTTATATAATTTCCCGGTTTTAATCAAACTATCTAGCTCATCAGGTTCTAATAGTTTAGATACTACACATATATTTTCTGAACTTGGCAATAGTAAACTTAAATTAAAAGTAGAAGATGAAAACGAACAACAATGTTATGTTGAAGTAGAAACCTGGGACTCTTATAATGGATTAGCTGCTTTATGGGTTAGAGTCCCTTATATAAGCGATTCAACAGATACAACTCTTACATTATCATATGATCATGCAGAAGCCGACAATACAACTTATGTTGGCGAAACAGGATCAGCAGCATCAAATCAGGTTTGGGATTCAAACTACAAAGCAATATGGCACTTCTCTCAAGACCCATCTGGAGTTGATGAAACCTCAGTTGGATATGCTACTATATTAGATTCAACCCCCAATGATTATCACGCCGATACTTATGGCGGGATGTCAGAAAGCAATATCGTTTTTCCAACTAAGACTTGCAAAGGTATAGAGTTTGATGGAATTAACGATTATATGTTGGCTGGTTCTGGTCCTACTGTTAATAATTATGATAGTAGAACTTTAGAAGTATTTATTAAACATGACAGCGTAGCAGATACACAACATATTTTTGGTTGGGGCGGAAACTATACAGGCGGTGCTTGTTCATTAGTAATATCTAATAAGAAAGCACAATTTTACGGATATGGAGCAAACATAACAGGTGGTCCTGACTTAGTTAATAATTCTTATTATCATATTGTTGGTATTCAATATGGATCAACAAGTAGAAAATTATTCTTAAATGGTGTTGAAGAAGGAAATGGCGGGGATGATTATAATACATCTCCTGCTGTTGAAGCAACTTTTGGAAAAAATATTGATCAAACAAATCCTTTGTATTTTTATGGTGTTATTGATGAAGTAAGAGTTTCTGATATTGCAAGAAGCGATGCATGGATTAAAGCATCTAACTATACTTTACAAGATACGCTATTAACTTACGATTTACAATCTTCATCTTCAAGTTCTAGTTCATCAAGAAGCAGTAGTTCATCAAGTAGTAATCAAAGATCAAGTTCAAGTAGTTCATCAAGTAGATCATCTAGTTCAGAATCTAGTAGTTCATCAAGTAGATCATCTAGTTCAAGCTCTAGCTCAAGTGTAAGTAGTTCATCATCAAGTTCTTGTAGATCAAGTAGTTCATCTTCATCATCAAGTTCAAGTTCAAGTTATTCAAGCAGTTCATCTTCATCATCAAGTTCTATTTCTAGTTCATCTTCATCATCAAGTTCACAATCAAGTAGCTCAAGTAGTTCTTCAAGTTATTCTTCTAGTTCTAGTAGTAGTAATTCTTCTTCTAGTTCTAGTTCATATTCTAGTTCATCATCAAGCAGTTCAAGTTCAAGTAATTCAAGTAGTTCATCATCAAGAAGTTCTTCATCTAGATCAAGTAGTAGTAAATCTTCTTCTAGTTCATATTCTATATCAGTTTCTATTAGTTCATCTAGTAGTTTGAGTAGTTCATCATCTTGTAGATCAAGTTCATCAAGTTCTTCATCAAGTTATAGTTCATCATCAAGTATTAGTTCAAGCTCTAGTTCATCTTCATCATCAAGTATTAGTTCAAGCTCTAGTTCATCTTCATCATCAAGTATTAGTTCATCAAGTAGTAGTAGTTCATTATCTAGTTCTAGCAGTAATTCATCATCAAGTTCTTCTTTTAGTTCTAGTTCATCAAGTAGTTCTTTGTCTAGTAGTTCATCATCAAAGAGTTCGTCCTCACGTTCAAGTAGTTCGTCTTCACGTTCAAGTAGTTCGTCTTCAAGTTATTCCTGTGGATTTACAGTTAATGACGACTTTAATATTCCTGATGGATTATTAAGCCAGAAATGGTTTATTCTTAATGGAAATCCAACAGTTGAAGATAATAAATTAAAACTTTCTGTCTTTTCATCAAATCTAACTGATGAAGTAAGTTCTGTTTTCACTATACTTGGAGAGTTTGATATCCAAGTTGATTATATTATAGATTCTTCACAGGATTCAGAACAATGGTTCTTATCTCTTGAAGCGTTCTATTCTCTGACAGATAGAATTATTCTTTCAAGAGGATATAGTGAAGGAATAAACAAATATAGATCAGTATTTAAACATCTTGGTGTTGATGATGCTACAGAAGCAGCAACAACTGATACAACATCATCACTAAGAATTGTTAAACAGATAACAACAGATGGAATTGATAGCACAGCCACATTCTCTACTTATTATTATGATGGTGGTTGGGTATTATTAGACGAGCATACTGAAGTTGAAAATGTATATACAGATGCAACTATTAGAATCAGATTAGAATCTTCTGAAAGCAATCCAATTGTAGATGTTTATATTGATAACTTCTTTGTAAACTCTGCAACTATTATAAGATGTGCTTCAAGCTCAAGTTCATCATCAAGTAGTTCATTGAGTTCATCAAGCTCAAGTAGTTCATCATCAAGTAGTTCATTGAGTTCATCATCAAGTAGTTCATCATCAAGTTTAAGTAGCAGCAGTTCAAGTAATAGCAGTAGTTCATCATCAAGTTCATCTTCATCATCATCAAGCTATAGTAGTTCATCATCTTCATTTAGTTATTCATTAAGTTCTAGTTCTTCTAGTTCTGTTTCATCATCAAGTTCTTGTAGAAGTTCTTCTTCAAGTTCTTCTAGTTATAGTTCATCAAGTTCAAGTTCTTATAGTTCATCATCTAGTTTTAGTTCAAGTTCATCAAGTTCAAGTTCATCACTTTCATTCTCAAGCTCAAGTTCATCTTATTCATGCCCATTCTTATCAGAAGTTTGGACTTCAGTTTTTGATAATTTACAATGGGAAGTTTCTACATATGGAATATGGACAGGAACAGCTTGGGAATCAACTGGTATAAGTGTAAGAAGACTATATTTAAGAGTTAGAACTGGAGCTACTTGGAATATAGGGTATAGGCCAGATAAAGTAAGAGTCACAATTTCAATGGCTAATACCTGGTTCCAAGGTTTAGATCAATATACTTCTACGATTTGGGATACAGAACCTTATACATCATTACAAGAAGTTCCTATTACTTGGAGCTCAGAAGATTTAGTTTATATATACTTTGCTATAGAAGCTGGAACACAGTTCCAAGTAACAAATATCGAATTTGCTGAAGTTACTTGTTTAGAATCAAGTTCATCTTCTTCTCGTAGTTCTTCATCAAGTTCAAGTTATTCATCAAGTTCAAGTTCAAGTAGTTCAAGTAGTCTATGCTCATCTTCTTCAAGTTCAAGTAGCTTAAGTTCTTCATCATCTTCTTCAAGCTGTAAATCAAGTTCTTCAAGAAGCTCTAGCTCTTCTTCAAGATCAAGTAGTTCTTCTTCAAGAAGTTCTTCGTCATCTTCATCAAGCGTCTCAACAAGATGGAGAGTTTCATTTGGAAATAGACCTGATGTTGATTTCTCTGATACAGCAGAAGATACATATATTAACAAAGCATCAGAGGGTCTTAATTATGGGCAATCTGTTATTCTAAAAGTTAATAGAGTAATGACAGGTGATTTGAGATATTCTTTAATAAAATTTGATCTAGCTGATTTAGACACATATATAATTCTTCCATCACAAATTAGAAGAGCTTTGTTATATTTGAAGACAACAACTGACACTCCTGCTGGAACTGCAATTGGTGCATATGAATTAAAGAAGCCTTGGAGTGAAGGAGCTGGGGATGGAAGCCTTCCAAATGAAGGAGAAACAACCTGGCAGCATGCTCAATATGCTTTGACAAATAACGATCACCCAACAGTAAATGAAGATCATTCTGTATGTAGAGGAACTAATCTACACAACAGGTGGTCATTATGGGGAGCATCAAGATCAAAATCTGATATTGAAGGAACCACATTAGATTCTGTTATTGTAACTACTGCAAGTACATGGTATGCATGGGATGTAACCGATGCAATCAGAAATAATTATATCTCTGGATCATATAATGGAATAATTTTGAGATATCCAAAACATGATGGAAACATTGTATTTGGGGAAACAAATTTTTATAGTAGTCAAACAACAGATGTAAATAACAGACCATATCTTCTTGTCGATGTTCTTGATCCATTTAGTTCATCATCTTCAAGAAGTTCTTCATCATCTTCAAGTAGCAGTTCTTATGGATTACCAACAGGAACAGTTGTTTGGGGTCAAGTATCAGAATATGAAGAAACATATGGTAGAACATTTGCTGAAAATTGGATTATCACAAATGGAACAGTAATTGGAAATCTAAATGAAGAGCAATTAAGCGTAGATGTTGGAGGTTATGCTACTTCTGAGCCTTGGTTCTTAGGAGCTGGTGATGCATATATTTTTGCAGATAAGTATGATTCGCCTCTAAGTGAATATTGGGGAAGAGTACAATATAGAACTGCTCTAACAGAACAAGAATGTGTTGATGCAACTTGGATAGATATGCTTGGTGTAAACTTCTATTGTCTAGGCTGGATACAGTTTAGATTGATTGGAAGTTCATCAAGTAGTTCAAGATCAAGTAGTAGTTCTTCATCAAGCTCCAGTTCAAATAGTGTAAGTAGCAGTAGTAGTTCATCATCATTAAGTATTAGTACTTCATCATCATCAAGTTCATCACAATCTGGGCAATTAGAAGAATTACATACAGCTATATTCTATACAAACTCAAATGATGGTTATGTTGGAAATAGTGGAACAGTCTGGAATACAGTTAGAACTGCAGCAACAGGGAATGAAGTAAATGCATCAGCCACAAATTGGGAAGCTGCTATACAGACTTCTAATGTTCCACCAAACTATTTAGTAACAAGAAGTTTCTTTGAATTTGACTTGTCAGCATTTTCTTTGACAGGAAGAACAATTCAATCTGCAACAATATCTTTACGATCATATGGTTATGCAGAAGGAGGTTGGGTTTCATTATATGAAGGAACTCAAGCAACTCCTTTAACAACAGCAGATTTTGATTCTTATAGTTCACAAATTGCTACAGGAATAGCTTTTGATACATTATATGATGAATACGATATATACAATGAAAATATAATTACTCTTGATACAGGCATTTCATATTTAGAAAGCAGAGTTGGAAGTACAATGAAAGTCTGTGCAAGAGAAGGATATGAAGTAGGAAATACAATACCAGCAGGTAGATCAAGATGTGGTATTCATTACAATGAACAAACCCTACAATGGTGGGGGTCATTGGCTCCAAAACTAACAATAAATTATTTAAAGACTCCCGTTTGGACTACTATATTTGATAATACTAAGTGGGAACCATTTGATAATGATGCAAACGCAGCAGTATGGAATGGAACAGGATGGGCAATTGGGACTTATGGTTCTATTGATCTTCAAGTTAAAACTGGAGAGACTTGGAATGTTGGTTATAGACCAAATAAAGTTAGAATAACTTTTACTGGACCAGGGCCAGATATTGCTGTAAGAATGTATGATACAGATTTTGAATTAATAGTTGGTAGATGGTCTGGTCATCCAGATGATACAATTTCTTCTGGTGGAACTATAGAAATTCTTTATTTGCATACAAATTTAGATATGTTTGAATTATATTTCCCTGGTTTACAAGCTGGTACCGTAATAACAAATATACAATTTTTGGAGAGATAACAAATGGCATGGATTCTACAAGACTTTGGAATTGGAGTTGGTAGTAGCTCATCTTCGAGCAGTCATAGTTTTGTAGAAGGTACGGTCGTATGGGGAAATATTGAAGAAATTTTAGGTGCTCCATTAATGCTTCCAATGGGAGAAGATTTTATATTTGGAGATCCAATTGGAGTTGAAGAAGATTTTGCAAGACAATTCACAGGAAATTGGGAATTAGAAAATATAACAATTGATGGAGAAGGAAATAGTGAAAAACTTGTTTTAGGACAACCTGGTTATGCAATATCAGAACCTTGGAAAACTGGAGCTGGGCAATTTCATCTATTCAAAAATAAATATGGAGAAGGAATAAGACCCGATCTTCCAGAAATGGATTACAGAACAGCAGAAACATATCCTGATTTGTTAAATGCAGAATGGACTTCATTGGGAAATTTTGTAAATGTTACAAGTTTGGGATTTGTCCAAATCAGAGTTGTTATTGGAGCTTCTGTTTCTTCTTCAAGTTCAAGCAGATCAAGTTCAAGCAGATCAAGTTCAAGTTCAAGTAGTTGTAGATCATCAAGTAGCTCATCATCTAGTTGTAGATCATCAAGTTCAAGTAGCTTGAGTAGTTCAAGCTCATCTAGTTGCCTTTCTTCTTCATCAAGTTGTAGAAGTAGTTCATCTTCATCAAGTACAAGTTCTCCTTTGACTGCTGAAAATTTTACATTAACACCTTGGGAATATTATCAAGTAGCTGGGAAAACCACTTTGACTGCAAATCAGATTCAAGCAACAAACTTAACTTCACCAGACTTTTTCATGCTGAGAGCAAATTTAGATCACGCTGATTTATCTGTTTTAGGGGATTTTGTTTGTAACTTAGATATTACCTTAACTACATTCGTTGATAATTCTACAACTGATAGTAGATGCTTAATTTTATCATTTTTAGGAACAAATCCTGGAACTGCTATATATCTAAAAATTTACAATAGTGGATCAAACTATAGATTTGGTTTAGGAACTAGCCAGGCTGGAACTGTTACTTCATATTATGACTATTCTTCTCTACCACTTACAAGATATTTAACTATTACAAGAGTATTAAATACAACAACCATTAACATATTTACTGATTCACAAAGAACTGTGCTTGAGACATCTCTTTCTGCTACAGATGGAACGTCTTATGGAACAGGGCATGTATATCCACCATGGATATATTGGATGGCTAATTCTACTAATGTTGCATCATTTACCATTTCAAATATGAGATTTTTATCATATTACCCAAGTAGTCCAGCCCCTCCACCTTCAACTTCTTACAGAGGGGGTGTTAGTAATGATGATGGTTACGGAATAAATGGGTTAACAACTGATGAATATTCTATAAGATTATATGCATTAGATGTAGGTGGTTCTGGTACAGAAAGCGACTTATATGTAAGATTTCCAAATATAGCTATTCCGCAAGGAGCAACGATTACAAGTGCTAAATTATATTTATATTCACACTACTCAACAATAGCAAACTTAACTACAACAATTTATGCTGAAGATGTTGATAATGCTGTTGCCCCAACAAGTATATTGGACTTACAAACAAAAGTATTAACTAGTGCGTCTATATTATGGACAATTGGAGGGGCGTCAACAGGATACACAGATACTCCTTATTGGACATCAACTCCTGACATTTCAACCGTTATACAAGAGGTTGTTAATAGAGCAGGATGGTCCTCTGGTAGCTCTATTCAAATAATAATTAAATCAACTCAATATGAAGTTAGCAGTATTGCAATACAAAAAGCATTTGTTAGCCATGATTTTGGTTGGGCAAGACCGTTATTCAAACCAGGATTATATATAACGTACACAATATAAGTGGGAGTTTAAAATGGCATTAGAAAATTTTTATACTTGGACTGTATCTGATACCGATTACACAACAGTTCCGGCGAATTATACTGTTCTAGTTGAAAACAGACCAACTTATGTCGGAGGGTTTGGTGGTATTTATAAGGTTTGGCCATATAATACGTTTAAAGATTATGTATTCGATTTTGATTTTAATCTTTACGCATATGATGAAAACAGTCCATTATGGTTATTTGATATAAGCGGAAGAGATAACACAGGTGGATATAATTCATTTGCTTGTCAATTAAGATTTGTTTCAGGTGAGTGTAGATTTAAGTTGCAATATTCTAATTCTATGTCTTATTACTATGTAGCTTCATATGATTTTAGTATTCCTTTAACATATCTTATGTATTTTAGAATTATCAAAAGCGATGATTATTTTCACTTATATGTTTATGAAGACTCAGGAAGAAATACTTTACTGGGTAGTGGTTATTTATTTAATTGGACTATAAGTAATTTTGATGAGCATGCAATAAGATTAGCTAATAACAATGTTGAAGGTGCTCTTCCTCCAGTTAGATATTTGACATTTGAAATAAACAACTTTAATATTGTATCAACTTCATCATCTTCAAGTTTTAGTTCAAGTTCATCATCGAGATCAAGTTCAAGCTCATCAAGTTATTCTATTGATCCTGTTGCAGTAATAAATGATATTGGGGTTAAGGATGGAAGTTATTCAAGTTCTTCTTCATCAACAATTTTATGTCAATTAGTTGGAGAAGATGATGATTGGGATCCTGAAATAGTTTCAGGTAATCCTGCTGCATCATGGAATGAAACATATCAGAGATGGGATAGTGTTTCGTTGTATGGATCATATCAATATCTTGGTTTAGATTCTATAACTGAAATTGTTGATTTGGAATGGCTTGGTTATAATGTAATATCTTCATCTTATTGGGTATTTAATTATGGTAGTTATAATGCAGGAAGTCAAAGAATTGAGCCGGGTTATTTGGGTTATGCTTGGTATGCGGCTTTAGATAAACAAAGTTTTTGGGCTTCAGGTTATTCTCCAAACTTAGTTGAAATAACAATTCAATTTCCAGGTTCTTCTGGAACAGTTGAAATATGGGGGCCTGGAATAAGCGGGACTCAATATACAACTCCTACATCAAATGTTTCTTTTCAAATTCCAATGTCAGGTGTTGCTCTTGATACTCTTTCTTTTTATTGTGAAACTGTAAATTTTTATATCACACAGATAACATTTGCAGAAGGAACTAGAGCTGGTTGGCCAATAGATTATACACCAAATGAACTTAAATTTACACCAACTTTAATAGGACAACAATCTGGAATTTTTTCTTCAGTTATGGTTCAACTTGATAATGGAACTTATGTTGTCAATCAAAATAATGTAGCATTTACATCTGGTTCAGAACTATCTATTATGTTAAATTTATTTTATGACCCAAGGTATATTGCTAATTTTACAGCCTATATAGATAATCTTACTTCAAACTTTTATATTGAAGATTTACAATTTTGTGGTAGTGCATCAAGCAGTTCATCATCATATTCAAGTAGTTCAAGAAGTAGTTCATCATCATCTAGCTCTAATGGCGCAATCCTTGATTTCTATGAGTTAGTTCCTGCAAAGATTTTATCTTTCCAAGAAAACGGTCCAATTCCTTCTCCATCAGTTGGTCATGTAAACTATAAAGGAAACACTATGCGTTTCCTAAATATATATGATGAATATTTATACTATCAAGAATATAAAGATGGGCAATGGAGTCCACAAGAAGAAATATATGACCCAGTAGCAGATAGTGTTAGAGGGTCACGCCCAATGTATTTACATTATACTGGACCATTCTTGACAGACTTTGATGATAGACCTGCTGTTGTTGCTGTTTATACAGAAAAAGATGTAAACAACTCAGGTATTGATATTTTTGATTTTAATTATAAAGATGTTAATGGAGTATGGCAAAGAGAAAGAATGAGTGATGATTTTGGATTAAGTTATTCTCTTAATTTAATTCCACCAGGAGCAAATTATGCCAATTCTGTAAACGCTATTGCTATTTCTAATGACAATACTTATTTGGCAGTTTCTTGGAGTAGTTCATATCAGTATTTATATATTTATAAGAGAAGCGGAGACACATTTACAAAACTAACAGTTAGTGCACCAGATGTTATGCCTACGTTTAGTTTGTATGTAACTTGTTTAGAATTTTCACCTGATGGAACATATTTAGCTTGTGGTATGAGTGCAACTCCATATATATATTTGTACAAAAGAGTTGGTGATACATTTATAAAACAGACCAATCCAACAAATTTGCCAGCATCAACTGCTACTTGTATTAATTGGTCAAGTGATTCTGCATTTTTATGTGTTAGCCATAATACAAGTCCTAAAATTACAATATATTCAAGAAGCGGTGATACATTTACAAAAACTTCGAATCCTGGAACATTGCCAAGTGGAACACCAAATATAGCTTTGTTTTCTCCTGATACAAATTATCTAGCTGTATCTCAAACAAGTAGCCCATACATATACTGTTACAGTAGAAGTGGAAGTACATTCACTTTAGTATCTAATACAAGTGATCTTGGTGGATATGCTTATTCTATGACTTGGGCAGCAGATAGTTCTTATTTATTAACATTGAGAAATTATTCTTCATTTGATGAGCAATTTAAGTTATACACAAACTCAGGAGGAACATTAACAGCTTCAGCAATTCCTTATGCAACATTATTTGATATTAAACCTAGAGTTGGGAATGAAAGATACCCATCTTGGATAAAAATAACAGAAGATGGCTCCTTATTACTTATCGGAATGAGCTCAGCTCCTGGTATGATTGCTTACTCAATTGGAGCTGGGCCTGCATTTACATACAATCAAGCTTTTAACTTTGATTTATATACAGGTCCGGATAATAAAAATAGATTATCTGTAACTAGTGATGGAAATCACTTTGCTGCTGTAATTTCTAACTCTGCATTAGTATTTGATAAGAGTGGAGGAACATTTGTTCAAGCGACAAAGAATGGAGTCCTATCTAAGAGTTCATTACAATCATATGTTGCAACAAACAATGGTCCAATTTTGATTCAACAACATCCTTCAACCGGGGATGTTCATATGATTATTCAAGATTCTCCTAGATTTATGCATGCCGTAAGAAATTATGGGACTGGAAATTGGAGTTATAGTTTTATTACGCCAACATTTGAAGTTCCATTTTGGGAATATGGTCCAGGTAACTATGGCGAAAAAACAATGGGTGTAATGGATTCAAATGGTTACTTACATTTTGTTTATCACAGATATTATTATGAAATGCCAACTGTCGGAAGTACAACAGTTAAACATTATAAATTGATGTATGCGACAAACAGAACAGGTTCATGGGTTTCATCAGAAATATATAATTGTTTTGTAGCTCAATATACAACTGTTCAATATTGGTTCCCAGCTATTGATGTTGATACAGATGGAACTATTTATGTATTAGGCACAAAACTTGATACTGATGGTTCAACATTACAAGGAGTAATGTGTAAATTAACTCCCGGAGGTGCATGGCAAACAAACGTCTTAACTTCATGGAATAGTTCTTGGTATGAATTTAAAGGAGCAGTTTTTGATTATTTTTATGTATGGGGATATTATAAATTTTATGCATTTGATAAAACAACTTTGGCTTTGGCTTATTCTTATGATGTATCTCAGATTCAAACAGATCCATATACAACTGGAACTGTAATGAATGAAGGAGAGGATGGAAGATTTATTTCGTGGAAGAATATAGATGGATCTGATATAAGAATGAGAGCTTTGTACCCAAACCCATATTATTATGAAAAATTATATGTTGCAGAGTTTTCTAATAGCAGCTCATCAAGATCATCTAGTTCAAGATCATCAAGTTCTTCTTCATCATCTAGTTTAGCATCAGAAGGAAATTTGTGGACACATGACTTATCATCATTTACAGGGCAAACGGCTTTAGTTGAAATAATTAAAGACCCAACAACTTCAGCTTTGCATGCCATGACAAGTACAAGCACATCAAGTGGATATTGGTATAAAAAAGCATCACCAACAAGCGGTTCATGGACTATAGAAGGAAACGCCTGTGCATTAGCGAGTACAAGTAATTTCCATCAACAAAAAATGTTCATTAGATCAACAGATAATATGAGATTCTTTTTCTATTCAACATCAAACTATATGTATTATAAAACTAGAGCTGATGGTGGTGCAACTTGGAGTTCAAATACTGTTGTCGTTCCATATGTTGATGCTTATCATTATCCAAGATGTTTTGATGTGGTTGAAGATTCAAGCGGCTATTTACATATTCTTTATGTTGAAGAGTTATCAAGTAGTATAGGAAGTATGTTTCCATATACCCATAGTTTAATTCATAGACATAATACATCAGGTTCTTGGGCGTCTGAAACATTATGGACAACTACTGCTTCTTATAGTTCTAATAGTGGGGCACCACAATGTTTAGCAGCACAAATACTTCCTGGTAATGTTATTCATTTATTTTTTATACTTTATAATCATGGAATTGTTTATTCAACAGGATTTACAGGTAGTTGGACAACAGATTGGTTTATAGAAGATAGAAATTATACAAATAATGGAGCAGTAAGATTAGTTAAAGATACCAATAATAATTTACATATGGCTTGTGTTTATAGAAGTGGTCACTACTATCAAATGGCATCAGCAGACTACGCTTTTTATAATGGACTTACATGGTCAAAAGAAGAAGAAATAACAAGAAATGTTGCAGTACCAGGATATTTTAATCTAATAACTGACATAAATAACAATCCACATTTTATTTTCTTAAATGGTAATAAATCAAATAAGATGGAAGAATGGATGAAATATAATGGTTATTGGAATTATGTAACAACAGAAGAATATACATTCTCTACTTCATTTGAATTCACAGGAGTTTATGTAGATGGTTATTTAAATACATTTGGTAGAAGTTCCACAGGAGTTCCAATTTATTCACAAAGATATATTGCATCGGAAGGAACTTAATATTTGGAACAAAATAAAAACACACTATATTTCTAAGAGGTTATAATTAATGGCCTGGGTAGCACAACACGATAATACAAAATGGACTGCTGGGACTGGTTCGTGGGATTCTGGCAACTCTAGATGGGTTTCAGCACACAGCAACGGAACAGGAACTCATATAATTTCATTAGATGTATCTGGTACATGGGCCGATAGTTATAGACCTTCTCAAATTAGAATTACATTAGCAAGCGATAATACAGACGCTAATATTGTTTTTCTAAGCGATACAAATTTAGATACACTAGCTATGAATGATGGTGGTTATTCAAGCGGTGTTGCTTTAGATTTATCATTTACTACATACGATATTTCTAATTTAATGGTTGATAAAGATTTAGATACTACATTTTATATTACCAATATCGAATTTAATGAAGAGGCATCTTCAAGTAGCAGTTCAAGTTCATCTTCAAGTAGTGTTAGTTCTAGTAGTTCCTCATCATCAAGTAGCAGTTCAAGTTGTCAGAGTTCATCATCTTCATCTAGTTCAAGTAGTTATTCTTGTGGTCTTAATGATACATTCACAGGAACTACAGGGTCTTTTCTTGATTCATCAAAATGGTTCACATCAGGAATTGGCACAACTAAAATAAATAATAATACTTGTGAACAGATATTGTTGAGCGGATATTTCAGCCCTGCTTATGCAATTCATAGATATAGATTTACTGGAGATTTTGATGTTGAGGTAGAAGTAACAGCTCAATCTTATGTAAACACAAATGGTTGGGGTCTATATCTAGATGCAAGAAGTGATTCAACACATTATATTCAAAGTTCAATGTGGCATCAGGCAAGCATATTAAGATGGACAAGAAATTATGCGAATGGCGGTAGTAATGTTGAAAACTATGTAAGTAGAACTAACTATTATGGAAAATTAAGACTAACAAGAAGCGGTTCATCTTTTTCTGCTTATTATAAAGATGGTGGTGCAACTTCTTGGACTCAAATATCAACTGCTGTTACAATTGGAAATGGAACTGAAGCATTTCAAATTCAACTTATCACTTCACATTGGATTGGGTATCCAGCTCTAACTGGAAGATATGATAATTTTATTATAAACTCTGGTTGTGCATTAACACAAGAATCAAGTTCATCATCATCAAGTTCAAGTGTTGCATGGACAAGTGTTTACTCATTATTACTCCATCTTAACGGAGAAAATAACAGTCAAACATTTACTGATGATTCTGGCAATAGTCACCAAATGTCTATTGTTGGTTATCCAAAAATAAGCACAACAGACTATAAATTTAATGGGGCATCATTATATAATCCTGGTGGCCAACATAACTTTATTCAAACTCCAAGTGATACAGATTTTGCTTTTGGAACAGGTGATTTCACAATAGAAGGTTGGTTCAAAGCTGATGATATTCCAGCATATAATAGAATTCTTTTTGGATGGGCACTTAATTGGTTTGTTTATGTAAACACAACAACAATATATGTTTATACTGGTGCAACAAACCTATTTCAAAACTCTGCAAGTTGGACTTCTGGAACTTGGTACCATGTCGCATTATCAAGAACTGGAACAACTCTAAGATTATTCCTTAATGGTACATATAAAAACTCTGGTACAGATTCTACAAATCATGGAACTTATCCTGTAAAAATAGGAGGAAGTTATAGTACATCAACAACATATAGTTTTAAAGGATATGTTGATGAATTTAGAGTAATAAAAGGATTATCTTTATATTATTCTAATGATAATTTTACACCTCCAGATTATACATTCAGAGATGATGGGTTCAGTAGTTCATCAAGCTCATCATCAAGATCAAATTCAAGTTCATCATCAAGCAGCGAACTTAGATCAAGTTCATCTTCATCATCAAGTTCATTATCAGAAAGTTCTTCATCAAGTAGTGGGTCAACCGTTGACACAACCTCAATTACATTAACTATTGATTCAAGTAAGATTGATGAACCTTTGTATAATTTTCCAGTTATGATCAATCTTTCAGCAGATGCTGGAATAACATCTTTTGATCTTGGTTCAATGTTTAATGAACTTGATAATAATTCTAAAAAATTACAAATTATAGATTCAAATGGTGATCAATGTTATGCAGAAATAGAAACATGGGATGTAGATTCTACCGCAGCTATTTTGTGGGTTAAAGTTCCTTATATTGATTCAACAGCAGATACAGTTTTAACTTTAAGATATAGTGCAAATCTTGCCGATAATACACAGTATATAGGAAATACTGGCGATACTGCTGCAAAGAATGTTTGGGATTCATACTTCAAAGCAGTATATCATTTGCATAATACTGTAACTGGAACATATGCAGAAGTAAAAGATTCTACTGTAAATAACTGGCACGGAACTACATTATATTCTCCTGTTTCTGTTTCTGGACCGATAGGCGGAAAAGCATTAGACTTTGAGAATACATCAAGTGCTAATGCTATTCAAAGAGTTGACCTTCCTATATATCTAGATTTTAAGACTGGAACTGAGGGAACAATAGAAGCATTATATAATGTAGAATCAGCTGGGTCTAGAAATACACCTATTTTCTACAATGGAACCGGAACAGCTGGTTACACAAGATTTGGTTTATTTTCAAATTATGTTTCTGGAAATAGAAGACTTGGCGTAGTAATGAGAGATTCTGAAACAGGAACTGCATTTAGTGTTACTGATACAAACAACGTAACTTTAGGAAGTTGGTATTATGGTGCAGCAACTGTTGATACTGTATCAAACGCTTTAAAATTATATCAAAATGCATCATATATAAGTCAAAATACAACAGCAAAAGGTGCATTTACTGCAACTACAGCATCTGACACAATAACTATAGCTGGATGGACTCAGAATATGGCTGATTCCACCTATAGTTTTGATGGAAAAATTGATGAGGTTAGATTATCTTCAATTGAAAGATCAGCAGCTTGGTTGAAAGCTACATATTATAGTAACTTCGATCAACTAATTACATTTGGTGAAGGAAGTAGTAGTTCATCATCTTCTAGTTCATCAAGCAGTAAAATAAATTCAAGTAGTTCATCAAGTTCATCTTCAAGTTCTTCAAGTTGTATATCATCAAGTAGTAGTTCATCATCTTCTTCAAGTAGTTTCAGTAGATCAAGTTCATCATCAAGTTCTAGTAGCGCATTAAATAAATACATTGTAACATTAGCTACAAGTACAGATGATGGTTACATGAGAGATACTGAGGGAAACTTCCAGACTAGTGATATTTATGTATATCTTGGTTATGCTGTTAGTTATAACCAATGGAGTTATTTAAGATTCCAATTAAATGTTCCTAAAAATGCTACTATTGAAAATGCCGTGTTGAAGATGTATTCTTCAACTAACTACAGTAACTCTGGAATTAACTTAAGAATTTACTGTGAAGCATCTGACAATCCTACAGCTCCTACAAGTGGTGCAGATTTCGGTGATAGAGTTCTTACAACTAGCTATACTACATGGACTCCTACTGAAAACTGGTCAAATTTTGTCCAGATGTATTCTGTTAATTTCAGTAATGCACTCCAAGAAGTAGTAAACAGATCAGGATGGGTATCAGGAAATTATGTTTTAGTAGTTATTAAAAGTATAGGGTCTTCATCTTACAGAACAGCAATCGCAAGAGACTATTCTGGTGCTACAAATGCACCTATATTACAAGTAAGTTACTTAGAATCATCATCAAGCTCTAGTTCATCATCTAGTTCAAGTTCAAGTAGATCATCATCTTCATCAAGTTCATCAAGTAGTTCAAGTAGTTGTTTGTCGAGTTCATCATCTTCATCAAGCTCAAGTTGTCTTTCATCTAGTAGTAGTTCATCAAGTTCAAGTAGTATTAGTTCATCTAGTTCAAGTAGTACTTTAACAGTTTCAAGTAGTTCAAGTAGTAGTTCATCTATATCATCATCTTCATCATCAAGTTCTATTTCATCAAGTTCTAGTAGTAGCAATGAAGTTCCTTCATTTTCATCATCAAGTTCTTCAAGCACATCAAGTTCAAGTAGTAGTTCATCTAATTCATCATCTTCATCAAGTAGTAGTTTAAGTAGTTCATCTAGTTC
>AMWB02027684.1_pt2 | contig 32929 bp, 26 predicted proteins | sample 200311 | NCBI WGS metagenome assembly AMWB02 (sample SAMN02737377, study PRJNA173069) | bioreactor metagenome | biome: anode biofilm in microbial fuel cells | place: USA: California | collected 2010-12-16
GATGGCCGCTTACGGCTCGGGAGGTATCATTCCGATCGCCCTTTACAATGCCACCGGTATCCTCATCGGCATGATGGGCAACATCAGCCTTGGGCTGAGCGCATTCTGGCTGGGATTTATCCTGATCATTCCCCGGTTGTGGGAAGCGTTTTCAGATCCCCTGATCGGGCATCTTTCCGATAATACCCGGACCCGCTGGGGGCGGCGGCGACCTTACCTTCTGATCGGAGGTATCCTGGTGGCTGTATTTTTTGTGCTGGTCTGGTGGATACCCAAAGGGGATACGGTGCGGCTCTGGTTTCCATCCGACAGCGGTTTCCAGCTCTTTCAGCTCACTTATATCCTGTTCTCCCTGATATTATTTTTCACGGCGGTAAATATTTTCGAGATACCTCATGGTGCCCTGGGCATGGAGCTGACCACCGATTACCATGCACGGACCCGCTTGTTCAGCGCAAAGAGTTTTATCGGCAATATTTTTGCCATTTGCACACCCTGGCTGATTAAACTGGCCAGCCTGGATGTTTTCGCCGGCGTCGGAGGCAATGAAGCCGACGGGATGCGCTATGTTTCCATCATGGTCGCTGCGATCATCATCCCGCTTTCCATCTGGATGTTCGCCGTGTTGCGTGAACCGGGCTTCGTGAAAGCTGCGAAGCATGAAAAAACGCCGTTCTGGAAAGATATGAAAGTCGCCGGTACGAACAGGAACTTCATCATGCTGACACTGACGGTTTTCACGCTGGCCATGGGCTTTAATTTCGTGCAGCTGCTCGGCTCTTACATCCCTGTTTTTTATGTTTTCGGGGGCGATAAAGACCTGGGTTTTACCCTGCTGAGCATCAATGGCACTGTCTGGGGCATTACGGCGATCGTGGCCGTCTTTCCCCTCAACTGGGTAAGTCCTAAAATTGGCAAACGGAATACACTGACGATTTCAATCCTGCTCATGTGCCTGGCGCAACTTTCCAAGATCGTCTGCTACAATCCCAGCTATCCTTTCCTGATCATCATTCCGACGGTTTTGCTCGCTGCAGGCATGCTTTTTTTCTTCACTCTTGGGTCGTCGATGGTGGGTGATATCTGCGATGAAGATGAACTGAAAAGAGGGTATCGTTCAGAAGGGAGCTTTTATTCAATTTTCTGGTGGTTCATTAAGATGGGCAGTGCATTCGCCGGTTTTGTCGGAGGCGCCCTGATAGTCTTTACGATGTTTGACGAAGCACAGGTTACCAAGGTTGATGCGCTGCAGGGAACCGTGAATGAAATTTACCAGGATGTCAATACCTGGAGAGAAAATGACAGCCTGCAAAAAGCTAAAAACCTTGATATTCTGGCGATCAATACGGAATGGACGAAGACGGCCGGGCAAAAGACCACCGATGCCTTGAAAGAAGCCACAGAATACATGAGCTACCTGGAAAAAGAATCGGTTAAGATGCAGAGCCAGGCCGACCAGTTTGACACGGCTTATTATAACCGCAAGCAGACCTTAATTGCCACGGCATTGTCAAATACTAAGACAACCGTCAGTGAACTGGAGACACTCCAGGGACAGACCAATGATCCCGGGACACTTTCAAATGATTCATTGGTCAACGCTATTGTGGAGAAAGCGATACCGCTTTCCCTTAAAACAAAGATGGAAAAGTTGAGGATGAATTCATTTGAGCTCATGACACACCTCGAAAGCGAATATAAAGGGGCGGATAAAAGCAAGGAGCATTATAAAACCCTCGTTGAAAGAATGAGCGTGTTAGACAATGGGATCAACCAACTGATTGAGACTTCGGACATCAACGGATTGAACCGGGAAATAACGGCTATCAAAAGCGAAATTGTTCCGCTGACCAAGCAAACACCTTATACGCTGCTGATGATGCGGGTTGTGGAGATCGGGCTGCCTTTGTTGCTGAGCATCTTCTCCATCTTTTTCCTGCTTCGTTATACACTGACTGAAAAACGCAGCCATGAGATCAAGGATCTGCTGAAGAAACGAAATGAAGAAAAAGAAAACAATAATACCACAGAGTCCGCGATTGTATAAATGAAATCCTTGCTGATCCGCCGAATCCGTGTCATCCGCGTGCCATTAATAGAACACGGATGACGCGGATATCATGGATTTACACGGATATAATATCTAATAATCTTTATCAAAATGTTCGAAATAAAACAAAACAATTTCTACCTCAACAATAAAAAGATCTTTCTGAATTCAGGAGAGATCCACTATTTCCGTATTAAGAGAGAACTTTGGGATAAGCACCTGGAGGCCGCGAAGGAAGCCGGGCTTAAAACGGTCAGCACTTATGTTCCCTGGGCCTGGCACGAAACCGTCGAAGGCGTTTTCGATTTCTCAGGCGCTTCATCTCCGGAGCGTGACCTGGAAGGCTGGCTGCAACGCTGCAAAGCCCACGGCCTGACCTGTGTCCTGAAACCGGGGCCGTTCATCCTGGCTGAGACCCGCGGCGCCGGACTGCCCGACTGGTTCCTGCAAAAATTTGGCAACGTCGTGAAAATGCATAACAGCCGGGGTGAAATTGTGGCCAGTGACGGTGTGAACCTATTTCACCCGGTATATCTTGAAAAAGTCGGGTTATGGTACGACCATATCATGCCACTGATCGCTGCAAATGAGATCTCCAAAGGCGGACCGGTTATCATGATGCAGATCTGTAATGAAATCGGTGTTTTTAGCTGGCTGGCCCACCAGGGCGACTATGGGGAAGAGGTGAAAAGAAGATTTATTGCATTTCTCAGGAAAAAATTCAGTGTAATTGATGAAATAAATAGGACCTGGGGTACCGTATACGTTGATTTCGAAGATGTGGAATTGCCGCCAGATGGCCGGCTTCCCTACACATCCCGTGGCGATCGCGGCAGGGATTATGAGTGGCATTGCTTCTGGAGAACATACTACGGCGATTATCTACGCTTACTGACCCGGATGGCGCGCGAAAGGGGCGTAACCGTACCTTTCTATCATAACCTGCCTGGATGGATTTATGGCAGCGGGTATGAGTTTCCGCTGAATATTACCATGTATGAAGACCTTTTCGGGGATAAAAGCGAGATCATGTTCGGTGTGGACCATATTCCTGAATACCTGTCGCACCGGAATATGCACGACGACCGGATCATCAACGATATCACCCTTGCCATGCAGGGCGACAAGCCGCTGTTTGCCGCCGAGTTCCAGTGTGGTTCCCGCGAGTACCATGTGGTGACCAATCCAAGGGAAATGGAGCTGTTCTATAAAGCCAGCATTGCGCACGGGCTTACCGGGTGGAACTTTTACATGTTTTCCCAGGGACGCAACCAGCGCCACCGGGGGTATTCAGGCGAAACATTTTACTGGTACACCCCGATGACACCGGAAGGAGAGCGGAACAGCATCTATCCGCTGGTCAAACGGATGAGCCGGATGGTGAAAAATTACGAAGATATTATTGTCAATGCTAAACGGCAGGCTGAAATTTGTGTTTTATTCTATCCGCCCTATTATGCCACCGAACTGGAACATCCTGAGACCGGAGCAAGCGGGCTGAATTTCGTTCCGTCAGCCATCAGAAGGCCGGCCTATTTTGACGGACTGCTGAAGGTGCTGCAGGTGTTGAACATCGATTACGACATGGCCAATCTGAATCAATCGTCAGGCCAGTCATTGAAGGATTATAAACAGGTCTGGGCTTTTTGCACGGATGAAATGAATGCTAAAGACCAGCAAACGCTTGTGGATTATGCTTTTAACGGTGGCCACCTGGTCATCTTCCCAAACCTGCCCGACCGTGAAATGTCGCAAAAGCTCTGTACAATTCTGCGAGATGCCATCTCAATTTCGCCCGTCGGCACCGAGTCCATCGATTCGCCCCTGGTCGATTTATATGATCTGAAAGACATCAAGTGTGCGAATCCTCAAATGATCTATGCCGAAAATTCTTTAATCGGTGATGAAATTATTGCCAGAACGATACGAGGCTCAGTTTGCGGCTTTGAAAAAAAGTTTGGCGGGGGAGCACTGATTCACCTGGGTACCTGGCTTGGTTTCGATACAGAAGGACATAAACCGGCGTACCTGGAATTGCTGAACCGCTCAGGCGCCAGGCTTCGAAAGTCCCATTCCGGCAATGAAAACATGACGGTTAGGCAACGATTTACTGAAGAAGGTCGCGCCATGCTGTTCATCGGCAATTATTTTAATGAAGATCATGTTGGGAAAATCATGTATTCGCATCCGGTCACGGGTGAAGAAGTGACAATACCTTATGCTGGAACGCCGATGTGCTGGCCGGCTTTATACGCAGTTTTAACCCCGGTTGGCATAGATATAGCACCCGGTCTGAAGATGCTTCATTGCACTTCCGATATCCTGGATATATCCGTAAAGTCTGTCCACATTGAATTAATACTTTACGGTGACCGCGACCTTTTGGGAGAAATTGTGCTGGAAGGGGAGAAGGTGGGTAAAATAAAATCTGTGGAGGTTGATGGGGAAGCGTTGAGTTTCATGAAAAATGAAAAACGGATGGTAGTCAATTATATTCATAAGCATAGAATAGAGGTCGACCTGAAAATTAATATCGGCGAATAATCTATTGTTCGGGATTTGGGATTCCGAAGGAATCCAAATCGAATAGGTATTGCATCCGGTGAATGAATTTACGACCCCGAATGGGGTCAAATTATAATAGTATTATTAATGAAGATTCAGAATAATTTAGGCCTCGCTATCGAATTCCTCGAAAACGGCGCGGTAAAAAGCATCGATGCAGGCCCGATCCGCATCAGCCTGAAACCGGGAACCCTTTATTCAGATCCTGGAACGAACATCTACCTGAGAAAACGAAGTGAGAAGATTGACTATCATCCCCTCATGGGGCCCGGAAGTGATTCCATGTTTCAGAGGACTGAAAATTCAATGGTATGGCAAGGGGAATGGTCCGGGATCGGTTACATTTGCAGCTTGCAGCTTGCAGCGAACAGCTTTGGCTGGGAGTGGTCTGTTGAGCTGAAGAACCAAACCGCAAGCGAAACGGAACTCGACCTGGTCTGTCTGCAGGACGCAGGGCTGAAACCCGTCAATGCCGGATTGATCAATGAGTATTACGTGGCCCAGTACCTAGAGCGGAGGATACTTCAGGATGAACATTACGGCGCCGTAACCTGCTGTCGCCAGAACATGAAAGAATCAACCGGTCATCCCTGGTTCATGATCGCCTGTTTGAACGGAGCGATCGCAGGAAGTACCGACGGCATGCAGTTTTACGGGAAGACTTACCGCGAAACCGGCATCCCGGAAGGCCTCCTGGCTGAGACCCCTGGTGGTGAGTACGCCGGCGAATCCCCGGTGGTAGCATTGCAAAGCAGATCGTTTATTTTGAAACCGGGAGAGAAGCAAGTCATCATATTCGTAGGAGTCTATCTGCCGGATCATCCGGAAGCGACGTCCCAAAGGGACTCCCAAAGGGACTCCAGCCCTCAGGGACTCCACCCCTCAGGGACTCCACCCCTCAGGGACTCCACCCCTCAGGGACTCCAGCCCTCGGGGACTCCAGCCCAGAATCTCTTCTCCCAATCAGCTTTTCTTCCCGTTTCTGATCTCACCGACACCGAACTCACCGCTCTCATCGGTTCTGAACGCCTGCATCCTGAGCTGATTAACGGAAGATTGCTCTCGTTTTTCTCGAACAATAACCATATTGTCCTCCGTGAAAAAGAAATCCGTGCCGACCGCCCTCACGCTCATATCATGCAGGCCCGGGCCGGTCTCGTACCCGATGAAAATGTCATGGCGACCACCGCGTTCATGTTTGGGGTGTTTAACTCGCACATTTCACAGGGCAATACAAACTTCAATGTACTGCTTTCGGTCTGCACCAGCCCGTTCAACCAGACCCCGGAATCAGGCCAGCGCATATTCGTCGAAATTGAGGGAAAGCGCTACCTCCTGGGCGTTCCTTCCCTCTTTGAAATGGGACTGAATCACTGCCGGTGGATTTACAAACATCATGACCATCTCTTCCAGATCAGGACATGGACGTCTAAAGATCATCCTCAAATCAACATGGATTTTAAAGTGTTGAAAGGTGATCAAGTTAAAATCATCATCACGCATGATTTTGATCCGCTGAACAAGTGGAAAATTTTCCCCGGAGTGGATGCGACAGATTATTTTGCCCTTCCTGAGGATGAAGCGATGATCAAGGGCAAATTTAAAAATGCACGGTTCCGAATTCATATGCAGGGCGAGTCTGCGTTCAGGGCCGGGGGAGATGAATTGATTTTTGAGGATAAAATGCGTCATGGAAGCTCATTGTTTGTTGTTGAAGTTGAACCGGCGAAAGAATTTTGTATGAGTTTTATCGGTGAAGTTGTAAAGGAATCCGAATGCATAAAGTTCACCTGGACTGATGATCAATTTGAAAAGGATTGCAATGCTGCATGGGATGATTGGAGCAGGCTCAGTCTTAACCTGGCCCTGGAGAGTGAAAACATTGATATTGCCGCGATCCGTGAAATATTGCCCTGGTATGGCATGAATGCAATGACCCATTACCTGACACCTTATGGACTGGAGCAATTCAGCGGGGCTGCCTGGGGAACCCGTGATGTATCGCAGGGCCCGGTGGACCTGTTGTTGAACCTCGGAAAATATGCCGAAGCAAGGCAGGTGTTACTGACGATCTTTTCCAACCAGGATCCGGATGGGGGATGGCCACAGTGGTGGATGTTCGACAGCTATGCAAACATCCGTTCCGATAGCTCGCATGATGATATATACTACTGGTGCCTTATCGCACTTGCCAAATACGTAATAACTACCGGCGACACAGTATTCCTGGATGAAGTGTTACCTTTTTACCATAAGAAAGGGGTTGATTTTGCCGAAAAAAAGACGCTTTCAGATCATGTTGACCGACTTATCCGGATGATTATCTCTTCCTTTATTCCGGGAACTTCGCTTGTTCCCTTTGGTGGCGGCGACTGGAACGATTCACTGCAACCGGTCAGCAAAGACCTGGCCCGTCGCATGATTTCGTCCTGGACAGTGGAGATGAATTACCAGGCATTCATACAGTACCAATCCATTTATGAAATGACAGGTGATTCAGCCCGCTTAAAGAGACTTCGTGAACTCTGTGAGCATATAAAATCCGATTTCAACAAGTACCTGGTCAAAGATTACATTGTCGCAGGATACGGACTTGTGGAGGATGATGGCAGTATTTCGGTGATGCTGCATCCTGCTGATGATAAAACAGGGGTTAGTTACAGCATCCTGCCCATGGAACGGGGCATCCTGAGCGGAATTTTTACGAAAGAACAGGCGGATTTCCACCTGGGCCTGATCGGGAAGCACCTGAAAGGCCCTGATGGCGCCCGTTTGATGGACAAGCCGCTACGGTATAAAGGTGGCTTACAGGAAATCTTCCAACGGGCTGAGAGCAGCACTTTCTTTGGCCGCGAAATAGGGCTGATGTATGTACATGAGCATATCCGCTATGCAGAGTCATTGGCTGTTATGGGCAAAGCGGATCAATTCATCAAAGCGTTGCGGCAGGCGATCCCGGTCGGTTACCGGGATGTGGTCGCCTGCAGCGATTTACGGCAGTCAAACTGCTACTACAGCAGCTCCGACGTACATTTTTCCACGCGTTACGAAGCTGATGTGCGTTACCCGGAAGTCATTGATGGAAAGCAAACCCTGCGCGGCGGCTGGCGTGTATACTCCAGCGGCCCGGGCATTTATATCGGCCTGATCGTCTCCAAACTGCTCGGCCTGAGGATCGAATTTTCGAATGTGATCATCGATCCGGTCCTGACGAAAGAAATGGATGGATTATCGGTTTCCATGACCTTCTTGAATAAAAATATAACCTTTAAATATTCAGTGAAAGAAGGTCATTTCAACCCTAAATCTATCCGTGTCAATGGCAACGATGTGCCGTTCACACTTGAACATACTCAATACCGGGATGGCGGTGCCGTGATTCCTGTTCCTCATTTGTTTTCATTACTGGATCAGGAAGAGAATATCCTGGATATTACGATCTGATATAAGCAAATAGTTACCGTGATTACTTTTTTTAGTATTTATGACCTTCTTTTCAAACGCTGGATTCAGCGATATTGATTCGTAACATTGACTATGTAGCCGTCTATATCATCTTCGTTTATTCAGATAATTAGTATTTTTAAAATAAAATCAAACACTTAAATTATCCAGGATATGACAAAGTTCATCATCACGATTTGTTTCGTATTGCTTCTTCCATGGGATGGAGTCCCCGGGGACTCCATCCCTGTGACCGGCATCATCAAAAACATCCCCGACTCAACCCTGCTGGAAATCATCCAGCGCCAGACGTTCCGGTTTTTCTGGCATAATGCCCATCCGGTCAGCGGACTGGCGAAAGAACGAAGTGATACCGTGCTTGCCGTTCATTACTGGGACTATATTAACGAGGCCTGGGACGAGCCCAATTTCAGCAAACTGCCTTTCGGGCCCGATGCGTGTGCCATTGGCGGAACAGGTTTCGGGATCATGGGTACTATTGTTGCGGTAGAAAGAGGCTGGATCGGCAGGGATACCGCCGTGGGCAGGCTCATTCAAATTGCCGATTTCCTCGCCAATGCCGATTGCTTTCATGGAATCTATCCTCATTTTATGAATGGAAATACCGGTAAAACCATCAAATTCGACCGGCTTGACGATGCAGCCGACGTGGTCGAAACATCCTACCTGCTGATGGGATTTCTCTGTGCACGGGAATATTTCGATTCCGATAATCCAAGGGAAGTGTATCTGCGCAATCGGATTACCAAAATGTGGAATGCAGCCAACTGGAACTGGCACACCAACGGAGAGAAGAAGCTTTACTGGCACTGGAGCCCTAACAACGGCTTCGATATGAATTTCCCGGTCTGGGGCTGGAACGAATGCCTGATCACTTACATCATGGCGGCCGCTTCACCTTACCATGCTATTTCAAAGGATGTATACGAGGGAAGTTGGACGGGCAGCCATGGATTTAAAAATGGAAAATCTTATTACGGAATTAAGCTTCCCCTGGGCAATTACGATGGGGGAGGGCCGCTTTTCTTCGAACAATATACGTTTACAGGTATTGATCCCCGGAATTTGACCGATGATCTTGGAATAAATTACTGGGAACAGGTTCAGAACCATACGCTGATTAACAGGGCTTATTGCATCGATAATCCTAAAAACTACAAAGGATATGGAGAGAATTGCTGGGGACTCACGGCAGGTGATAGTTATAAAGGATATGTGGCGCACTGTCCCGATACCGATTTCGGGGTTATCCAGCCTACCGCTGCCCTTTCCTCCATGCCGTACACTCCCGAATATTCCATGCAGGCCTTAAAACATTTCTATTATGACCTTGGCGACAAGATCTGGAGCGATTACGGCTTTGTCGACGGTTTTAGCGAAACACACAACTGGTACGCCAAAAGCCATCTGGCTATCGACCAAGGCCCGATCGTGGTGATGATTGAAAATTACCGTACAGGACTGATCTGGGAGCTCTTCATGCAAATCCCGGACATCCAGAACGGTTTGAAAAAGCTTGGTTTCGAAAGTCCCTGGCTTAAATGATTACCCGATTGTCAATTCGACAATATCGATATTCAATTTGAACTTTGCACTAACTTCAGTTCTTATTGTCGGGTTCAAAAAACACCCACTTAATGGCCGGATTGATCTTTTTTAATTCAGCTTCGCAGGTATTGATGTTTTTGACCACTTGATCAAATGAACCGGCTTCCTTCATCTTTGCTTTGATCGCCACCATCACCTGAGAGCCAAGCTGCAAAGTGATAAGATTGAGGACTTTATCAATTTCCGGCCGGGCCCCTAAAAATTCATGAATGGCGTTCACCGTTTCTTCATCCGCACTCTGTCCGATCAGCAGGCTCTTGATCTTGACGGCAAGGAATCCTGAGATGATAATGAGCAAGGCGCCGATGCCGATGCTGCCAATAGCGTCGAAGACCGGGTTGCCGGTAATCATGGCGGTTGCAACGGACACCAGTGCAAATCCCAATCCCAGCAATGCGGCGATATCCTCCCCAAGGACGACCACCAGTTCGCTCTGGCGGCTGGTCCGTACCCATTTCCACAGCGGGATACCATGCCTTATTTTGTTGACCTGGACCAGGCAGCCGTATAAAGAAGCCGATTCAAAAACAATGCTGACCGATAGCACGATGATGGCCACCAGCGGGCTTTTCAACCCTTCATGCGCACTGAGTTTGTGAACACCTTCATAGATCGAAAATAAGCCGCCCATGCTGAATAGAATCAATGCCACGATGAATGACCAGAAATAGATCTCTTTGCCATATCCAAGCGGATGCTCAGTATTGGGCTTTTTCTTGGAGGCTCTCAGGCCGAGGAACAACAGGCCCTGGTTACCACAATCGGCGTATGAATGGATGGATTCGGCCAGCATGGCCCCCGAACCGGTGATCACGGCCGCAAAGGTTTTCGTGATCGCAATGCCCAGGTTCGCCAGTAAGGCAAATAGAATTGATTTGGTCGATGCATTTTCGTGCGACATAATCTTATCGCTAAAATTATTTGATGAATACCGTTTTATGCAGGCTCCGGACCCGCACGGCCAGCTTCGTAAAAGTAACATAAATTTCGTGTATTTTAGTGTCTTCGTGACTTGTCGGCCATATAAAAATGCTAATGAAAAGTTTGATCTTACTGCTGATTTGTTTTACATCACTCTGCGGGATTGCCCGGGAATATGAGTACAATTACTCCTTTTTTACCAACAGCCCTATGCCCGGTCATTGGTTTTTCAGTAAAGTGGATTCATCAGGGGGATCATATATTATCGATGAAAAAGGAAAAATTCCAGTTAGTTCAGAAATCTATCATACCCCAGGAAATTCGCTGGAACTGAATTTCAGAAATTCGGACCATGGACATTGGAGCGCTGAAATCTATCACCAGGAACTTCGTGGTGCCGATCATTTTAAAAAGCCGGAGTATCTTTCATTCTGGATTTATGTTGCATCAGAAAGATTAACCGATTCTGAGATGCCATCTGTCCAGATCATCACCAATCACAACTACTGGTCAGATGTTATTCCGGTCAGGATTTCACCGTCCAATGGCTGGCAACAAATTATCATTCCCCTGGAAAGGTTCGGCGCACTTTATGACTTTTTTTCTGATCATGTAAAAACGGTCAGGTTCAGCCAGCAGGACGGATCTTCCGGCGGGCCATTTCAGATATTTGTTGATGATATTGAAATGCTGCCCGGAAATGAGATGGCATCTCAATCCCAGTTACCCGTCATAACTTCGGCCCATGGATTTGCCATGCATATCGACCTGGCCTGGGAGAAAATCACTGATCCGGCCGTTCACCTGGTTAAAATTTACAGGTCGGAAGGTGCAGGTCCGTACGTTCCCGTTGGCGTTCAGCAACCTTATTTAAACCGGTTTGCTGATTTTACGGGAGAAACGGAAAAGACCTATTCATACCGGATTGCTTTTCTCAATTCAGTTTATGAAGAAAGTGAAATGTCATTGCCGGTTGAAGCTTCAACCTGGATAATGACCGATGATGAACTGCTGACCATGGTGCAGGAAGCATGTTTTCGTTATTATTGGGAAGGGTGTGAGCCCAACAGCGGATTGGCGCGGGAAAATATTCCGGGCAGGCATCAAATGGTTGCCACCGGTGCATCCGGCTTTGGGATCATGACCCTGATCGCCGGAACGGAACGCCGGTTTATTAGCAGGGATGAATCTGTGGACCGCTTTCTGAAAATACTTGCTTTCCTGGAAAAAGCCGACCGGTTTCACGGCGTGTTCGGGCATTTCATGGATGGTGTTACAGGTAAGGTGGAACCATTTTTCGGGAACCGGGATAATGGCGCCGACCTTGTCGAGACGGCTTTTTTGATGCAGGGATTGCTGGTGGCCAGGCAATATTTTTCAGGAGAAAATGAAAATGAAAAGCTCATCCGGGAGAAGATTACGAAAATATGGGAAGACGTTGAATGGGACTGGTTCCGGAAGGAGCCTGAAAGCAATTTCCTTTACTGGCACTGGTCTCCCGACCAGGCCTGGGTGATCAATCACCCGCTGATCGGCTGGAACGAAACCATGATCGTTTATTTGCTCGCCATTGCTTCGCCGACGTACCCGGTACCCCCGGAAATGTATTACACCGGATGGGCCGGTCAGGATAAAACCGCACAGAAGTACCGGAAAAACTGGGGTGGATCGGAGCAGGGCTCATTGTATGCAAACGGTGACAATTATTTCGGGATTAAGCTCGATGTTGGTGTAAATAATGGCGGGCCGCTTTTCTTTACCCATTATTCCTACATGGGCTGCGATCCGCACCTGCTCACCGATAAATACACCAATTACTTTAAAAACAATCAGGCCATCGCCCGGATAAACTACAACTATTGCCTGGCGAATCCGAATCATTACAAAGGCTATGGCGAAGGGGGCTGGGGACTTACTGCAAGTGACGGCCCATACGATTATTCAGCGGATGAGCCGATACCGTCGCGTGATCTGGGAAAACTGGCCCCGACGGGCGCGATTTCTTCCTTCCCTTACACTCCGGAAGAATCCATGAATGCATTAAAAAACTACTATTACAACTGCGGCCAATTCCTCTGGGGAGAATACGGATTTAAGGATGCTTTTAACCTAACTGAAAACTGGTGTTCTGAAATCTATATGGGCCTCAACCAGGCGCCGATCGTGGTCATGATTGAAAATTACCGGACCGGTTTGATCTGGAAATTGTTTATGTTGGACCAGGATATCCGGAAAGGGCTGCGGAAGCTGGAAGAGGAAGGGCTGAAATAAAGATCATACAGCCTTTCTTTGCGAAACTTCGCGTTTGCTTTGCGAAACTTTGCGTTATAGCTGATAAGATTTTAAACAAGGCTTCACAAATATATCAAGAGTTCTGCAAAGGTAAATTGTAATCCATACTCCGGATCTTTTACCAGTCCAGCAACCTTCTTTCCCCTGTTATTTCCTGTATTCCGGAGATTTCCTGGGAAACCTCCAGCACGCCTTTGTAATTTCCTGATTTATTCCTGACGGCAAAATACCGGATCAGCACATACTTTTCTTTCATTCGGATCCAGAATGATGCTTCATCTTTTTCCCCATTCCGGAAGGATTCCACGATCTTTTCGACAACATCAGCTTGAGGCACTGGTGTTTTTCCCAGTTGCGTTCTATTTCCGGGAACACAACATTTTCCATGACCGTATAATGAATGGTGAACCTTTCCGCACGTTTGAAATCTTCAATGAGCCGGGCAATGGTTTCCGGAGAAACAGACTGATTCAGCAATTTGATGTATTTCCGGGCGGAGCCCAGGTGCTTTTTTATTCCGGCATTATCTTTTGCCAGGAGATACAAAACCGAATTTCGGGGATAATCTGTTCTTCTGTATTGCGACAAATTTTTATATAGGATATTGAAAAGCTTGTTGGAAGCGGTTTTGATCACTTCAATATCATAATTCTGGTCGAAAAGGTTATCAAACAGCACAAGGATATCCACAGGCTGAAATTGCGTTTCCACGATGCGGTATTTGTCCAGCAGTTCCAGTCCTTTCTTGCCTTCGATCAGGCCGATAACATAATTAGTCAGTTGATCAGCTCTAATTTTATGATGAATGCTGAATTCAGACATATTTCGATGATTTTACGAAATGCATAAAGTTAATAGAAATTGAGATGGCATCTGGAAATACCCTCACTATTTGCCAGAAGCTTTAATAGACAAGTGTTTTAGGAGATTAGAACTGTAAATTGAGATGCCATCTCAAAATAGCTTTCTAATCAGTTCAAAACCCTTACCAATTAACTGTTTTGAGAGATGTGCATCACGAATTGAGATGCCATCTCAGATTACCATAATTATAAAATTCTAATCCCTCAAAAACACAATTTTCTCCTTATAGCATAATCTCGGAAAATTAATTCAAGGCTTTCAGGTTTTCCAGCGCTGCCGGGGAAAACTTGTGGATCTGGCTGACGATGTCGCAGGTGTCTAGCTTTTCACATTCTGCACAGGTCTGGTAGCCTTTTGAGATCACACAGACCCGCACCTGGCACTCTGAACAATGACTCAGTTTTATACCGGGTTCCATGCATCCCGTGCAATTGATGGCTTCAATGGGCATGTCAGGAGCCCCGAACATTACACTCCACTTTTTGGCGGTTTCGGCACGCAGCGTATCGTCATTGGCGATCGTGGCAATCCTTGCCTCACAGGCTGCACAGTCTAATCCGCAGCAGGCAATAATTTTTTCCATGTTAATTTATTTTGAAGGTTATTTTAACGTCCGTATTTCCTTTGATCATCGACAACACCGGGCAATACTTGTCCTCAGCAAGGTTAATCACTTTTGTCATGTCTTCGGCTGAAACATCCGGTGATTCAACCCGAATTTCAACAAGGATATTTTTGAATCCGGTGGGATGTTCTTCTTTTCTGAATCCTTGCGCCTGAATTTCGCAACCCGCAATCGTTTTGCCCATCCTGCGAAGGAAAGTCAGTACAGCGCTCCCGATGCAGGAGGTCAGGCTCAGGAGGAGCAGCTCCAGCGAGGTGTAGCCCAGGTCATCGCCCAGCGGAGCAATGTAATCGATCGACACCGGATCATTTTGGCCGGCTGTTCCGATAAAATGTAATTTGTTGTTGATCAGCTTGATCGAAGTGTTCAGTTCTTTGTTCTTGTCAGTCATGTTAGTTTGAATAAGAACTGTAAAGGTAGAAATTATCGAAACAGATTTTGTCTGCCGGGACGACCTGATCGCTCTATTGCGTCATTAGTTCAACGTAAAAAACTATAACGTTTTCACCGGAATACATATATCCAGGACAAATCTGCCTTTTTTGTCATCATCCGGCGAATTGTAATATAACTCATACGGGTATCCATCCCTGGGCTGATATCCGCTTTCTGTAAACCATAAACACATTGTATTCCAAGCTTTTTCGAATCCTTTCTCATCAATTTCAAAATGACCGACCGCATATTTGCCGCCTGCCAGCTTCATTTTGCCAATCTCGCCATCAACTTTCACCTCGTGATCAACCGTAATGCAGGCACTCTGACGAACATGTTCAATGGCAGTTATCGCGGGATCGTCGTGATAAACCGTCATTGTTTTTGTATTCGGAAAATTTAACAGGCCTCGTGGACCTGCCCATTTCATGAGCTTTTCATAAGCTTTGCCGATTTGGTTAAACTGACCCGTGTGCCTGCAGTAAACCACGTTAATTTCAGGCATTTCTTTAATTTCGATTTTTGTGTCCATGATGAAAAAATTTGAGTGATTAAATTGATTAAAATGATCACTGCAAAGTTGTTCTTTAAAATCCGGACTCATTTGATTGATCTTGCGGGTCAGTTGACCATTCTTGCTAAAATAAAAACCATCTTTTGCAAAAATGGCTTTTTCAGTTTCCCTGTATTCTTTGGCCGTCAAACCAAAATATTTGCGAAATGTCCGGCTAAAATGGGCTGCACTTCCAAATCCGCAATTATAGGCTATTTCGCTTATTGTAGCATTTTCGTCAATTTTAAGTTGTTGGGCAGCTTTTTCAATTCGTAGCCGTTGAATAAAAGAATTTATGGTTTCGTGGGTTAACATTGAGAAGATACGATGAAAATGAAATGGTGAGAAACAGGCAATTTGAGCGACTTTATGGAGTGTAATATCTTCGTTTAAATGTTGCTCAATATAGTCAATTACCCTGTTTATTCTTGCCGTGTATTCCTGTCTGCTTTTTTCTTTTGCATTCATCTCTAAGACTTAAGAATGTCGGGTTTTTAAAATTTTGCTCAATGCACTGGAGCAATTTAAAGTGCATGACAGGGGGATTATTCAACTGATGGTTTAGTCAGCGACCAATGGCTGTGGATTATTTTCCATTCGTTATTTTCTTCCAGCCTGTATACTTCCGTGCAATTTTCTTTCCAGAGGGTTTCAACTGAATACGAGTGCAGATTGTAGGTCAGAACAGCCATTGTACCGCAATGTTGTACAACAGGATTTAATATTTCGAACTTATCCATTTTTACCAGTCCGCGCATGCTTTCATATAACGCTTTTATCTTGTCCCAACCGTCAATTCGCCTTTCATGGGCAGGGTCGAAATACGTGAAGTCCTTCGAATAGAGGTCAAGATAGGGAGAAGGATCGCCATTGTGCCATGCTTCGAGCGCTTTAGTTTCCAAGGTAATGATTGTTTCAGTAATCGTACGTTTTTCCATGTTATTATAGTTAAACTGATAGTTTTCAATCTTGATATTCTTCATCGGGTTATTTGTCTGGCTTTGGCGGAGCAAAATTTTCAGGGGCTAAATCAAACCGATTTCTTCGTCGCTAAAATTCTCTTTTTCAAAAACGATTTGAAATGATTGAAAAGATCTCCCCCATTTCGTTTCAAATATCCGATTCCTGCATCAATTCCGGCCACTATCAGAAGTAAGCCTATTATCGTTAATAAAAATTCTGCTCCACCATCGGCAACTCCGGCTTTTGCATAGGCTTGAGAGGACAAACCCAAGAAGAGAACCAGACAGATAATCAACAACTTGTTCATTTTATCAAGTTTTAATTTCAACGAAAGGTACATTTTATTTTCATATATCGTATCAAATAGTATATTTTCTTTGACGCACAACGTGATAAAACCCTGTCCGTAAACATTGCCGAATCGCGTAATTCCTCTGTCCGGCCTGGGCGATGCGCTGTTGTTGTAGGGCGTTTTATATCCTTAATTCTTTACCAATTTGTACATTTTAGTTTTATCGTCACTTGTAATCCTAAGTGTATAAATTCCTGCTGGTAATTGATTCAGATCTATAACCGTTTTCGTTTTTGTGATCCTTTGTTGTTCCAACTTCTGTCCATTTATATTAAAAACTGATAATAAGCTGTTTATGTCTGGACTATAATTTTCAATTGTAATTGATGAATAGGATGGATTGGGATAAATGGAGACTTGATTTTTATTGAAGTAAGTTTCGTCTAAGCTTACTTCACAGGCAGCTTCCACTTCTTCCTGGCTGTTGCAGCCTGTGGCATTTTGTTCAATCCAAATTAAACCATTTGGTGCAACGAGGTAATCGCAAATGCTCTGGATATCGCAAGAAGATAAGTTAGGATTAACAAGAATCGATAAATTAGAGATAGACCCCGCTTCAATATTTTCTAGCCCGGAAAGGCTCCTCAAGGAGTTGTTGGCTAAGATAACAAGATCACCCCCAATCGAAGTCAAACCTTCAAGTCCCATGAAGTCTATCAGCGATTGACCGCCTCCCCAACCCAGTGTAAAATTTCCAATAAGAAGATCCCCTCCGATGGATGATAGTGCGTCTAAACCTATAAAATTTGGCAGTGATTGATTGGACCAGAACCCAAAATCACCTCCGATCGTAGTCAATCCTTCTAAACCTGTCAGACTTAACAAATCATAGTTCCTTGCAATTAGTAGATTTCCTCCGATGGATGTAAGACCTTGCAGGCCCGACAGACTTATTAGTGAAAAATTCCCATAGTAAATATCATTACCAATTTCAAGATTGCCTGGAATATATGACAAACCCTCCAATCCTGAAAGATTTATTAAATCATCATTGCGATAGATACCCAGCGATCCACCAATAGAATTCAAATCTTCCAGTCCGGTAAGATTTATTAAGGATCTATTAAACCATAAAAATACATCGCCCCCTACTGAAGTCAATGCATCCAGTCCTATGAGTGAGGTAAGTAGATCATTCTGCTGTATGTAAAGATGTTCTCCAATTGAAGTCAGATTATTTAACCCGGTGAGATTCATTAAATCATACATTATAGATATATTCACAGTGCCTCCAACGGAAATCAGGCTTTCAAATCCAATAAGATTAACCACAGAATGGTTTTGGGAAAGCCTAAGATCACCACCTATAGAGCCAATCCCAGCTAGTCCCGTCAGATCGTTAAGATGAGAGTTATATTCAATCGTAAGAGATCCACCGATAGAATTTAATACACCTAATCCATTAAGGTTATATATGTTAGTATTAACATTATCATCAATTAATACATCTCCTTCAATCTCTGTGCAATTCGGATAATTAATTTGAAAACTATCGATTTGTGCTTGTGATGTAAATGCAATCCCCTCTGGCAAACAGGATTGTGAGAAATTGTCAGTATAAAGCAGAACGCCAATAAATATTATCAGTAATTGTTTCATGGAATGGCTAGGCTTCTAATCATCTCTGGAATAATATATTAATAATGCCTACAAAGCTCGAGCTCAGTGCCCTGGGCCGGGTTAATTTGCCCGGTCAGGCGGCGGCGCAAGAGTGTAAAGTTAGCGATTAGTATTACAAATTACAAGGAGATCCCTCGCTGCGCTCTGGTATCCTCTACTCAGAACGTCATCCCGAAGCGCAGCGAGGGATCACAGCCCGCCCGTGCCAGGCGGTGGAGGCTGTTGAGATCCAAAAGTCCGGACCGCCCGTACGGAATAACTGTGAAATTTATTATTAAAACTCTGCCGGCCACTACTAAAGTACTGAGCATACGCATGTAAATAATCATACTCTGAACTACTCCAATAGCTACTATTCGTAAAATTCCCAAATCCATTTTTTTTCAGATTGGTGTACATTAATCCCAATTCATCTCTGGAAGGTAAAAACCAATCATCAAAACCATTTAAAACAAGGTCATCACACAACTGTGCCGCATAGTTTCCGTTTCCCAGGATACCGACAAGAGAACTTGTATTCATTTGCCCGGAACCAACAGCAGTACTGGTTGTACCATAGTAAATATAGCCTTGAGAATACCAGGGGACACCTGAACCCTGGTCGTTTTGAGCACAAACAAGTCCATACTGGTCAGGGTAGGTTCCACTCACAAAGAATATTATACCTCCCTGAACTATATCGCCAATCGATAACGATGTGGATGAAATTGTTGTAAACGGAATATCCGGCCCATAACCGATACCTTCTGAATTTATCGCATAAGCCCGAACATGATATGACTTGCCAGGCAACAAATCATTTATTTTACTTGTATAAATACCCGTGCCAGTTCCGTCGGAAGTTTTAAAATCAGATATGGTCGGATTGGCGGAAGTAAACCAACAAACACCTCTTGTTGTAATGGCTGCTCCTCCATCACTTACAATATAGCCTCCACTTATGGCAGAAGTTTGAGTAATATCCGAAACTGCTTCTGAAAGCAAAGTTGGTTTCTGAGCAATAGGCTTGTATTGATCTTTTTCACAGCAAGTCAACGATGATAACAGTATAAAAATCAGGATAAAATGAAAAGTAAAAATAGTATTTCGTTTTTTCATCATCATTTATACAACGATCTAATCATAGGTTGCTGATGAGTGCAGACAGAAAACAATGAAAATATGTTTCGTGGTATCTTCCTGAACAAAGTTCGGCAAAATATTGAGTTTGAAACACTCTTTGTAGTTTTATCTTTCATAAACCCATTGAAACCATTATTCATTTTTTTTCGATGACTCCGGCTTTAAGCAATGGATCGAACAAATTCGCAGCGCCTCCATGTTCAATTCGCTCAATATACTGGCGAATAATCGCTTTGTTATCCGGTTTTTCCATATGATTTACCTTTATTTAGCCGTGCCGGGCGCTGCACGGTTGTTATAGCACATTTAAAACCTTCTTCGAAAATCAGGGTCATTTGGACTCCAACAGGGGACATAACCTCCGACCTTTTGCAGTAGAAAATTTCGATCATCCACTTGTATTATCCCAATCAACCGATGACATGAAACCAACCATTGTCGTGATTGATCAGCAATGATATCTAAAATGGCATGGCAAAAACGCTCATCAGTTTTATTAAATTTATCAAAATGACGAAGAACAATGATCTGCCCAGTATAATTATCTTTATACAGTTCGCTTAAACATTCGTCGAAAGCATCCAGGTTCATTCCATAGTACTGTGGAAATCCCATTTTTATTTTTATTTCTTGATGAGCGATATCTGCTGTCCATGCCTCTGTATCGAAATCATATATGGTATATCCGGCTTCTTTAAACCATGCTAAATCCTGATTAAGGATTTCTTCATGGTAATACATACAAATAGCACCATCGAATAAAATTTCATCATCGAGTCTTAATTTGGCTTTTTCAAGGTTGTCCTTGAACAGGTTTCTCATTTCAATTTCTTCTTCAGCGGCCCTGACAGCATCCGGTTGGTACTCTTCTCTAAGCGTGGTTATGATTTTAAATAATTCAAAATCAGTTTTATCTTTCATGACCCTATGGAGACCACTAGTCATAGAATTAGTTTTGATATGATTTAACGCTCTGGCGCAGCGCCCTGGAAGGATTGCCGATTGTCCATTTTTAATGTTCGATTTTCGATTTGATCCATCGAACATGGAAAATCGGCCATCGACAATGGAACATGTTTCGGTCCGGCCTGGGTGCTTCGCGGTTGTTAGGCTTAGTACAATTTGACTACCACCTTTGTTTTATAACTGCCATTTTGGTTAATTCTTATATAATAGACACCAATGGGTAAGTAATCTAAAATGATCCTTTGCTTTTTATCGGAAAAGTTTACTGAAGATACTTTGCGGCCTTGAGTACTAAAAATATCAACATCGGTGTTTTTAGATTCCAGATTGCTATTTTCAATTATTATAAAATCTTTGAATGGGTTAGGATAAATATTATATCCGGTTAAGGACAGATCGTCTAATCCAAGGATAATATTGATAAAGCAATCGTTATACGATGGATTATTCCAGTATTGGATTCCTTCAGAGAAGGAACAGGTTAAATCAAGTTTATCGGGCCATTCTGTAGCAAATTTCCTTGGTTGATTAGGGAATAAAGGTCCATGGAGACTACCTATTCCTTCAATCCAAATTTCATTTAAAACATCAAAAACAATTGGTCCGGAAGGTTCATCAAAAAAGAACCTTTTAAAATAATTTCCATTAATCTGGATACTATCAATATTATTAATAGCTATATTCTGAGGATTGATAGAAAGATTGAAGTAAACACTATCTCCAACGTTTAGATTAAAATTATAAAGTGTATCAACAATATAGTTTAATTTTTGAAAGAGTACAATTCCATCATCAGAATGAATGAATCCTTGAAAGTGTAGCTCTAAATTGAATAAAGTGTCCCAGGAGGAGTACAATTTTAACCAGATTTCGTTATTTATTACTGTATCGCCGATAAATCCATAATGGGTTGATTTTGTTTGAACAAAGTACGGATCTTCAGGACTTGGATTTGGATAGACACTTGCAGTATACCACTCAGAATCTTCACTTGCGAAATGGTCAACTGCTTGGGCCATTGAAAATACTGGCAAGAAAGCAATGAAAATGAAAAGTAATTTTTTCATAATAAATTGTATTAAGCCCAACAATATAGGATTTTATCTGCAATATAGCAATAAAATAAACATCGAACAAAATTCGATACGAAAGTGCGGATAAAATCCTTTATTGTTATCAACAAATATTCTACTGATTCAGCAGACTCATAACGATTTATGCGTGTTTTTTAGTCGAATTGAGATGCCATCTGAACTTTGCTTATTTTTGATATGGAGATAATCTGAAATGAAATGTTGAGACGTATTGCATGGCTTCGCTTTTGCCTGATCATGACCTTTTTGATGGTAACAGGTGCCGCTGCTGCCCAGGTGAACAGCATCGGCCCTGTTGAAACATGGACCAAAACACCACAAGGGATCGTTGGAAAAACCACGTCTGCTTTCTTCAGGATCATGGTCTATAACGAAAATGCCATCCGGGTCAGGGTTTCGCTACATGAGCCCATGGATGGTTTCTCCTACATCCTGGATGCTCAGCCTGCGGAAAAAACGAAATTTGAAATCAATGAAACGGACAATTCGCTGGAGCTCACAACCGCAGCCATCCAGATGGAACTTGAAAAAGCGCCTTCTTTCCGGGTTATCTTCCGGAATAAAGAAGGGGAAATCATCAATGAGGACGTTGCGGGACAAGGCTTCGGAACCAGTTTCATCGGAAACCGGTCCACGCTTTACAAAAAGCTATTCACGGATGAGCGTTTCGTGGGCCTGGGCGAAGTACTGGGTAACCTCGACCACCGCGGCAGCGCTTACACGCTCAATAATACCGATACATACAAGTACGGCGATCCGCGCATGCCCATGTACGTCAGCATCCCGTTCTACATCGGCATCCACGACAGCCTGGCGTATGGGCTTTTTTACCACAATACGCATAAAACATTCTTCAATTTCGGGGTTTCTACACCAAACTTCAGTTCGATGACTGCAGAAGGTGGTGATGTCGATTATTTCTTCATTTATGATGAAAATATCGAAATGATCCTCCTACACTACACCTGGCTGACCGGTCGGATGCCGCTGCCTCCGAAATGGAGCCTGGGCTATCACCAGAGCCGGTGCAGCTACTTCCCGCAACATAACGTGAAAATCCTGGCAGAGACCTTCCGGGCCAAACAAATTCCGATCGACTGCATCGTCCTTGATGCCGACTATCTCCATGAATACGAGCCGTTCCGGATCAATACGCAACGCTTTCCCGATATGCCCGGTCTGACGGGTTACCTCAAAGCGCTGAATATCGAAGTGACGGCTTCGGTCAATCCCGGCATTAAGCGCGACAGCACCTACTTTGCCCATCTTGACGGCCTGCAGAACGATGTATTTGTGAAATATTCCGACGGCAGCCTCTATACGGCCGACATCGCGCCAAGCACCAATAATTTCGTAGATTTCACCAATCCGAAATCACGGCAATGGTGGGCCGATCACATGAAATTCCTGCCCGACAACGGCATCCACGGCTACTGGAACGACATGAACGAGCCGGCCGTCGGTGGCAGTTACCTGCCCGACAACCTGCTGTTCGATTTTGACGGGCGGAAAGCCAATGCCCTGGAAGCCAAAAATCTTTACGGGATGCTGATGGCGCGCAGCAGCTTCGAATCGGCGCAAAAATACGGACAGGGGCATCGTCCTTTCGTGCTTACCCGCTCCGGTTTTGCCGGTGTTCAGCGCTATGCAGCGGTCTGGACCGGCGACAATACGGCCAAAGATGAATACATCCTGGGCGGAATGTTGCTCAACACGCAGCTTGGACTTTCAGGGCTTCCGTTCGTCGGGGATGACATCGGCGGGTATATTGGCACCACCAGCAAAGAGCTCTTCATCCGCTGGATCGAGGTGGGCGCCTTCGAGCCGTTCATGCGCAACCACAAGGAAGCCTTTTCCAATGCCAACGAGCCCTGGAGCTATGGCGAAGAAGCCGAAGGTATCGCCAGGGAGTATATCGGGTTCCGGTATCGCCTCATGCCGTACCTGTATGCCAAATTCTATGAAGCATCGAAAACCGGTATCCCGGTGGCCAGAAGCCTTTGCATGGACCATCCTTTCGATCCGCTGGTCTATGACGGCCTTTACCAGTACCAGTTCCTCTTCGGCGATGCCATCCTGGTCGTGCCGGTCACCAGTGCTGAAAAGATCAAGAAGTTTTATCTCCCGCAAGGAACCTGGTATGACCTTTATTCGGATGAAGTTTTTGCAGGGAACCAGGAAATGTCGAGGGAATGCAGGATCCACGAGATCCCGCTGTTTGTGAAAGGCTCATCGGTCATTCCCATGCAAACCCTTGTTCAGTCCACCAAAGAAAAACCTTCCGATACGCTCTTTGTTCATATTTATAATGGGGATGAGATCCATGTTTTTGAATATTATGAAGATGACGGAAGCACGATGAATTATAATAACGGCCTGTATTTTAAGCGGAATATCATCTTTGATCCTGATAAGAAGGAACTTATATTTTCTAAGGCCGACGTTCATTTGCCTTCCGCATTCAGAAATATCCAGTGTGTTTTTCATGGATTTGAAGGATTGGAGGAGGTCAGGGTGAACGGGGAGAAGATGGCGTTAGATGGTCAAATTGTTAAATTGTTGGATGGGTTGAGGCATTTGGAGGATATTTATGATCCGGGATATTATAAGAACCTTCGGGCATCGGAAGTCAGCCATCAACAAAAGGTCCTGGTCATAAAGAATCTTTATGATGAGATAAAAATTAAGTGGAAATGATTGTTATATTCACCACAGAGATTCACAGAGTTACACAGAGTTGTCACAGAGTGGATCTCCTCCGTGTCCCTCTGTGTCACTCTGTGTCACTCTGTGTAACTCTGTGGTGAAAAAAAAGTACAAGCTATGAAAAAATACTGCTTCATTTTTATCATGATCCTTCTACTGCCGGCAGTTTTGCCAGCCCAGCAGAAGACCTACTGCAACCCCGTCAATATTGACTATGGTTATACGCCCATCCCGAATTTCAGTCAGTGGGGCAACCACCGCGCCACGGCCGATCCGGTGATCGTCAATTACAAGGATGATTATTTCCTGTTCTCCACCAACCAGTGGGGATACTGGTGGAGCAGCGACATGTTGCACTGGAATTTTATTCCGCGAAAATTCCTGCGTCCCTGGAACGAAGGCTATGATGAGCTTTGCGCCCCTGCTGTCGGCATCATCGGCGACACCATGCTGGTTTTCGGCTCGACATACACCAGCGAGTTCACGATCTGGATGAGCACCAACCCGAAGGTTGACGACTGGAAGCCGTTGGTGGAGCGCTTTACGATCGGCGGCTGGGACCCGGCGTTTTTCACCGACGATGACGGCCGGTTCTACATGTACAACGGCAGCAGCAACCAGTACCCGGTCTATGGAGTGGAACTCGACCGGAAGACGATGGAGCCGAAGTCGGCCCGGCGTGAAATGTACATCCTGGAGCCCTGGCGCTATGGCTGGCAGCGGTTCGGTGAGCATATGGACAATACCTTCCTGGATCCGTTCATTGAAGGCGCCTGGATGACGAAGCACAACGGGAAATACTACTTCCAGTACGGTGCTCCGGGCACGGAGTTCAGCGGTTATGCCGATGGGGTCGTCGTCGGGACTGATCCGTTGTTCCGGGAGCCAAACGAGCCACAGTCGATGCCATTCAGCTACAAGGCGGGTGGATTTGCCAACGGTGCCGGTCATGGCGCCACGTTTCAGGACAAATGGGGCAACTACTGGCATGTGTCGACGATTGGCATTTGTGTCAAAAATAATTTCGAACGAAGGATCGGCATCTGGCCAGCAGGATTCGACCAGGAGGATGTGATGTATTGCAATACGGCTTTCGGCGATTACCCGACCTACCTTCCGACTGGCGAAGAAGACCATCTGCAGTCGCGTTTCACCGGCTGGATGCTGCTGAACTACCAGAAACCGGTCACCGTTTCGTCAACCCTGGGCAATTACCAGGCCAACTTCGCCGTGGATGAGAATATCAGGACTTACTGGAGTGCTGAAACTGCCGATGAGAACGAATGGATCCAATCAGACCTTGGTGAACTCTCCACAGTTTACGCCATCCAGGTCAATTACGCCGACCAGGATGCGGAGTTCCTGGGAAAATCGCAGGGCGTTTATCACCAGTATAAAATTCTTGAATCGAAAGACGGAAAAAATTGGAATATGCTGGTCGATAAAAGCAAGAACATGACCGATGTCCCACACGATTACATCGAACTGGAAAAGCCGGTTCAAACCAGGTTTATCAGGCTGGTCAACATTCACATGCCGACGGGAAAATTTGCGGTAAGCGGCTTACGGGTCTTCGGCCTTGGAAGCGGTGAAAAGCCACCGGCCGTGGAAGATTTTTTCGTGCTCCGGACCAAAAAAGACAGGCGCAGCGCCTGGATCAGGTGGAGCCCGGTGGATAATGCCTATGCGTACAACATTTATATGGGCACGGAGCCCGACAAACTTTACAACTGCCTGATGGTGATGAGCGCCAACGAATACTGGCTGAAAACGCTGGATGCGGAGAAGACGTATTATTTTTGCATTGAGGCAGTGAATGAAAATGGAGTGGGAGAGCGGAGCGAAGAGAGGATGGTAGGACTGTAGGACGGTAAGATGTTAGGAACCGGGAATTCATTAAGCATACAACAATATGTTTCTCACAGATTACACAGATGAAACACACAGATCACACAGATATCTATCATTACCAACCGCCATCTGTGAAATCTGTGATCTGAATCTGTGAAAATCTGTGAGAAAAAAAGAAGTCAGAAGTCAGCAGTCGAACAATCGAACAATGAAGTCAAAAAAGAATAGAATCATACTGGAATGGCTGATATTTTTATCATCCATTTTACTATTCATTCCTGCGGGATATGGCCAGGAGTTTCCTTTTGCCGCTGATATCCGGAAGTTCCAGGTCAGCGACAGCATCAACCCTCCACCGCAGCATGCCATCCTTTTTGCCGGCAGCTCATCTTTTACCTTGTGGACCGACGTGCAGGATTATTTCCCGGGGTATACGATCATCAACCGGGGCTTTGGTGGTTCCACGTTACAGGATTGGATTCGCTACGCAGAAGTTGTTATTTTTCCTTATAATCCGAAGCAGATTGTGATCTATTGCGGGGAGAATGATGTGGCGAATAGCGATACAGTGACGGGAGAAGTCGTGCTGAACAGGTTTAAAATTTTGTTTAAAATGATCAGGGAAAAACTGCCGGATGTTAGAATCACCTATATTTCGATGAAACCCAGTCCGAGTCGATGGAATATGGCTGACCGGATGAAATCGGGTAATTTGCTCATTGAAGGTTTCCTGGAAACGAAAAAAAATACGAGCTTTGTAAATGTCTGGGATGATATGCTGGGCCCTGATAAAAAGCCTGATCCTTCTTTATTCATTGAAGATATGCTCCATATGAACGCGAAAGGCTATGCAATTTGGCAGAAGGAGATAGAACATGAGTTGGAAAGGTGGTAAGTTGGTCTGGTGGTCAGGTGGTCTGGTTAAAAATTGAACAATTAACAGTTTAACAGTTTAATAATTTAACAATATACGATGAACTTCAGAAAGTACTTTATTACTGGGCTGGCCGGGATGATTCTCCTGGCTGGTTGTGTGGAGAAGGAACAGCCAGTGGCCGACAACAAGATGAACGCTTTCATCAGTGACCTGATGGCCAAAATGACCCTCCAGGAAAAGATTGGCCAGTTGAACCTGCCGGGCTCCGGCGATATTGTGACCGGGCAGACTTCGAATTCGGATATAGGACTGAAGATCAAGGAAGGAAAAGTAGGAGGGTTGTTAAACATCAAATCGGTGGAAAAGATCCGTGATGTACAGAAGGTAGCTGTTGAAGAAAGCCGGCTGGGTATCCCGCTGATCTTTGGAATGGACGTGATCCACGGCTATGAGACGACATTTCCGATCCCGCTGGCATTGGCTGCCGGCTTCGATATGTCGCTGATCGAGCGCGCAGCAAGGATTTCAGCGGTTGAAGCCAGTGCCGATGGCATTTGCTGGACGTATTCGCCCATGGTCGACATTGCCCGCGATCCCCGCTGGGGTCGCATCGCCGAAGGTTCCGGCGAAGATCCTTACCTTGGATCACTGGCAGCGCAAGCCTATGTGAAAGGTTACCAGGGTGATGACCTGGCGAACAACAAGACGATCATGGCTTGTGTTAAGCACTATGCGCTCTACGGTGCCTCAGAAGCGGGCCGTGATTACAACACGGTCGACATGAGCCGGTTACGCATGTACAACGAGTATTTCCCGCCCTATAAGGCCGCTGTCGATGCCGGCGCAGGCAGTGTCATGACCTCGTTCAATGAAGTCGACGGCATTCCGGCCTCTGGCAATCGATGGCTGATGACCGAAGTGCTGCGGGACCAGTGGGGATTTGACGGTTTTGTGGTTACCGATTATACGGCGATCAATGAAATGGAAGCCCATGGTATGGGCGACCTGCAGACGGTTTCGGCTTTGGCGCTGAAGGCCGGCGTTGACTTCGATATGGTGGGCGAAGGCTTTCTGACCACACTGGAAAAATCACTGAAAGAAGGTAAAGTCACCGAAGCCGACATTAACCTGGCCTGCCGCCGCATGCTGGAAGCCAAATACAAGCTTGGACTTTTCGAAGATCCTTACCGGTACTGCGACCTGAATCGGGCAAAGCAGGAAATTTCCACGCCGGAACATAAAGCTGCAGCCCGTGAAATCGCCGCCCAGACTTTTGTCCTGCTGAAAAATGAAAACCAGGTGCTGCCCCTTGAAAAGAAGGGAAAGATAGCCCTGGTGGGTCCGCTGGCCGACAGCAGGTTCAATATGGCCGGCATGTGGGCTGTTGCCTGCGACCATGAGCAATCGGTCACCGTGCTGGAAGGATTCAGGTCAGCCGTCGGTGACCAGGCTGAGATCTTGTATGCCAAAGGCAGCAGTATTGTCGACGATCCTGACTATGAAAACAGGTTCAACTGGGGCCCGTCGGGCATCGATCCAAACCGTACACCGGAACAGTTGCGGCAGGAAGCCGTTGCACTGGCATCCCGCTGTGATGTTGTTGTTGCCGTGATGGGTGAAGGTGCCGAGATGAGCGGCGAAAGCTCATGCCGCTCCGAACTGGGCCTGCCGGGAAGCCAGCAGGAACTGCTCAAAGCCCTCTTAAAAACTGGCAAACCGGTGGTGATGGTGCTTTTCACCGGCCGATCGCTTACACTCACCTGGGAGCAGGAAAATATACCGGCCATCCTCAATGTCTGGTTTGGAGGCACTGAGGCGGGTAATGCCATCGCTGACGTGGTTTTCGGAAAAGTTAACCCTTCGGGAAAATTGCCGGTGACCTTCCCTCAGAATGTCGGACAGGTGCCGCTTTACTACAATCATAAAAATACCGGCCGGCCGCTTGGCGAACTCAGCTGGTACCAGAAATACCGCTCCAATTACATCGATGTGACCAACGATCCTCTTTATCCGTTCGGTTTTGGGCTGAGTTATACCACATTCACCTATGGGGACCTTGTCGTCGACCGATCACGTCTTTCAGGAGAGAAAACATTGACTGTCAGTATAGATGTCACCAATTCCGGAAAATTTGACGGAGCTGAAGTCGTGCAGCTATATATCCGGGATATGGTGGGCAGCATTACCAGACCTGTTAAGGAACTGAAGGGATTCAGGAAGGTATTTCTGAAATCCGGAGAAACCGAAACCATCAGTTTCACCATCACGGTGGAAGATCTGAAGTTTTATAATTATGAACTTAAATATGATTGGGAACCCGGTGAGTTTATGGTGATGGTCGGTGGTAATTCGTTGGATGTCAAATCGATACTGTTTGATTTAAGATAAATATGAGATGGCATCTCAAATCTAAGTTGTAAATCTTTAAAAAGCCTACCAGATAAGGATCTTGAAAGGCAAAACATAAGATTTGAGATGCCATCTCAAAAGCAAAATTTAGTATGCAAAACCAACCTGAGCAATTTTACAATTCCGTTTCGAAATACTACGATAAAGACGCTGATATGAATTTCGAAGCCAGGGCAGAGGTCAATCCTCTGCTTGGCAGGATTCGGAGCGATTTTCGCAGGATTACGGCTGCATTACCATATACAAAGGCCCTGGAAATTGGCTGCGGACCTGGCTTTGATGTTGCCTGGTTTGCTGCGGCTTACCCTGACCGGGAAATTACAGGGATTGATATTTCGGAAAACATGGTCACCCTGGCAAAAAAAAGAATTGCGTCTGCAGGTTATTCCAATGCCAGGGTTTTCAGATCAGATGAACGGACCTTAGAAGAACAATTCGGCAAGGAATCGTTTGACCTGGTTTATATCTATTTCGGCGCCTTAAATACCGTGGCCGATTTGAAAGCAACCGCAAAACAAATCCATGAATTGCTGCAGCCCGGTGGTCATGCAGTGCTGACTTTCGTCAACAAATGGTACTTGCGCGAGATCATCGTTCAGGTTCTGAAGATGAATTTTAAGCTGGCTTTTGCCCGGTTGAAAAAGGTCTGGGGTGGATATTCACCTGACCGGTATCTGCCATCAAGGTGCTACAGCCCTGGTGAAATTCTCCGGGCATTCAAAGAACTCCGGCTAATTGAAAGAAAAGGATACAGTATAGTCTATCCCGCCTGGTACAATTATAAAAAGTGGACCGGTAAGATGGACCGGGCTGAAAAAAGGTGGAAGAGGGATGAATGGCTTCAAAAAGCATTTCTCTGGTCGAAAGGAGAATATACATTGTTTGTATTGAAAAAATAACAGGATCTTAACCAGTGATCTGCCTGAGGGTTGCTTCAAGTGGCGTATATTGAAACCCGGAAAAAAGATCCTGATGCCTTGTTGCCAGTTCTATACTGGAACTAAAAGCCTGAATGGCTTCTTTCTCCGGTTTTCTTTTAAAAAATTCCCGATAATCTACAACAGGCAAAGTTAACACCGTTTGCAGGGTTGAAGCGAACTCAAGCTGTGTTATAGCGCCGGAAGTCACAAGATTGCAGATTTCGTACTTGAAATCTTCATCTGCAATACGGACCGTTAATTTCATGGCATCGCTGATATCGATGATCTCCATCTTGTTGTTACCCGCTCCATATAAGGGGATCGTGCCGTATTTACGGACCGGTTCCATGTAAAACCATTCAAACCATGATCCTTTGCCAAGCAACCAGGGAAACCTGATGATTTTCACGTTTACCCTGCTTTGATGTAACGCATCCAGCAGCGGGAGTTCCCCTCTGTAATACTGACGGGCAAAACTATACGGATGCAGGGGTTGGTCTTCATAAACCGGCATTGGCGTTGGTCCATACATCAGGCTGCCGGAAGCAAAAACCACATCGGGCTTACGCTGCGAGGATTCAATTTCATGGAGCAGTCTTCGGTTCAGATATTCGGCGTAACGGGCTGAAAGGATTCTGCCGGGCTTTCTGAGAAGCGGAAACGCAGGCCGGGCGACATGAAAGACCACATCCGGACCCAGCCGGTCGATCAGTTTCCGGTCAACCGCTGAAATCCCTCCCCGGATAGGATTGATTTCATTTGCTGAAGGAACAGGATTCCGGTGAACCATAGCATAGACCATGAATCCCTGCACGGCAAGTTCATGGACAAGGTGCCGTCCGATGAATCCGGAACCTCCTATGACCAGTACCTTTTTCATGGGGTATTTTCTGAAATATTCTTTTTCTTTAATTCACCCAGAACGATCTTTTCATAATCCATCGGGTGGTTTTTGGAAATATGGATGCTGGTCAAAAATGCCTGGTTGTAGTTTTCCATCGGATACCCGGAATGTTTCCATTTCCGCCGCCATTTCCGGTCGGTCAACTCCATGAAAAAGCGGTTTAATTTGCCTGGATTAAACCAGTTGATCATCCGCTCCAGGATCTTTTTACATGCGGGATCCTTGCCATTCCACTCATAAGTGTAATTTACCGGACCGGGATGATTGGGCAGATAAGTGCATGCCCAGCCATTATCCCTGAAAAATTTTTCGAAAAGCATGATATTATAAACCGGAAGCAGCGTCATGACTTCAATGGCGGAATACATGTTCTGATGGGTAATGACGAGGGCGTCTGTGTCAACATAATAATTCATGCAGAAATAATGCTGATGACCGGTGATGAAAGTAAGCTTTTTAAAAAGATGCATAAAAGTCCGTGCAATCCATAACCGGTGTGCTTCGGTGATGATAAAATAGTCGATATCAGGATGCAGTGAAGCGCTGAATTTTGACAGCGAACCGCTGATTGCAATCCCCCGCACAAATGGAAAAGCGGCAATGATGGCCACATATTTCTTTGACCGCTCCAGCAAATGTAATGCCCGTTCATTGGCCTGCCGGCGTTCACCGATCCAATCCGGCTCATCTGTTGGGAGATAATACCCATATGCTGAGAAGATCAGGCCTTCGGCAAGCATTGATTTCAGCGTTTCCTCCACCTGTTCGGATGTCGCACCTACCGGGTTGAACCGATGTATCTCCTCCCCGGTGAGCGGATACCGGAATACACCAAAATAGTGAAGGACGATCATGCAGCCTTCTTTCAGGGACATCGGCGGTTGATCCATCATGACACAAGGTTTATCATGATTTTGAATATTGTTTTAAAGAAGATGAAGAAGTCACCAAACAGTGACCATTTTTCAATATATTCAAAATCGGCCGAACAGCGGTTATAAAGGTCATGCCAGCTTGAAATAGTGCCATGGTACCCGCGCAACTGGGCAAGTCCGGCAATGCCCGGCTTCACCCTGTGCCGGTCGTGGTAATTTTCCACCAGGCTGGCATACAATACTGTATGCCGCAGCATATGCGGCCTTGGCCCGACCAGGCTCATATCCCCTTTGACCACGTTCAGCAGTTGCGGCAGTTCATCGATATGGTATTTCCGGAGTAAATGACCGAGTTTAGTAATGCGGTGGTCATTTGCCTGGACTTCAAGACGGTTTGCATTGTTGTTGACCACCATTGACCTGAATTTCAGGCAGAAAAAGCTCTTTTTATTCCTGCCGGTCCTTTTCTGGATGAAGAATACAGGACCTTTGGAGTCAAGTTTGATCAAAATTGCCATCAATGGCAGCATCCAGGAAAGGATGGCCAGGACGAGCACCGAACCAAGCCAGACATCCATGGTCCTTTTTATCAACCTGTTGTAAGGGTTGTCGAGCCGGTGATTTTCGAGCGGCCTGTATGGAATGGAAAGCTTTTCCGGCGCTGCAGTTTCATGCCAAGGATTCTTATCCAGGATAATCGTTGCCGTGCTTTCCAGATTATTTTTCATTTTGTATCAATGAATGTTCTTTAGTCAAATTCAATAACAGACAAAGAAACACCAGCCCGGCCTGACGTTCCAGAACTGATTCGGTCATGAAAAAAACAAATATAATACCATAAAACGATTTGGGAAAGAAAAGGTTTTTATCAGCCAGAAACAGAAAACCCGGA
>AMWB02143429.1_pt2 | contig 32850 bp, 32 predicted proteins | sample 200311 | NCBI WGS metagenome assembly AMWB02 (sample SAMN02737377, study PRJNA173069) | bioreactor metagenome | biome: anode biofilm in microbial fuel cells | place: USA: California | collected 2010-12-16
TATTGCCCTGAGATATGCCGTTCTTGTCATACCAGTCTCCTCCTGCTGTGTTCCATGGGATACCAGAATCCCGGGAAGTCCACGTCACATACTCGGGATCCCATGCCAAAGCCGGCCTGTAGATATCCACCACAGTGTCAGAACTCCGGGTGCTGGCTGAAGGATAATACCAGTAGAGTGAAAGCATTGCCTCGGATATTGTGTCCGTTGTATTGTACTCACTTAGATCGAACCACATAACATCTCTGTAACTACTACTGCTCCTTCCAATGTCAATATAGGTGGAATCGGAAAGAACAGTGGTAGGAGCTGCCTCACGTAACCTGTTATCATAATTGGTTTGTGAATCTTCATATTGATTTGAGATCGGTGACAATGATGAACCACTCTTGGAAGCTTCGGCAGTGTTACCATATCGGCCAATGTTTATTACTCCGCCATTCGGAGAGGGTTCGCTGCTGCAAGCACATTTGGAATTACCTTCATCTATCAGTAGGCTCGATATTGAGTCTGTTACCCACTTGCCATTTGAATAACGGCCTGCCTCGCTCTTAAGATGGTAGTCACGTGAACTGAGTTGTGAATTGGTTGGATCAACACATTGTGGATCAACATTGAGGTTGTCACTCATTGTGAAACCTGAGCCATAGGTTTGACCATTCTTATTGTTGTAGATATTGTTATTCTGAACTATGAACTTCGCGTAGGATGGCTGTGTGTTCCATATACCCACGCCTGAGCCTGTAACTCCACTTACTCCATCACTATTCATTATGATATTGTTCCTCACATAGGTGGTGAACTGTGCTTTTTGCTGTGTGATGTGCCCGGACCACACATACCATTTTATTGCTGCATGGCCACCATCATCAAATACATTGTTCTCAATGATAGTATTGTTAAAATTTTGGATCACGATGGCTGCATTGCTGTATCCTGTGTTCGTAGCATACTGTCCGACTTTAGTAAAAGTATTGTGGTGTATGTGAACGTTCTTTGCACGGATCACATTATCAGGATATCCTGCAAACATCCAGATGCCTGCTCCATTAATTGAATAGATCTTATTATTGTAGATCTCTATGTCATCAAATACTGCTGTACTGCCTGTATTTGTTTTATCTATTTCGATAGCCGGACCTGTGGATTCGCCTCCTGATAAAGCAGAGTAGAAAACATTGTCATGCACAGTGAAATGTGATCCCCACGTGATCCTGCATGCGCTGTTCGTCCGTGTCATCACAGTATTGTATGCAACTTCCCCGTTGTTGGAATACAACATATAGCATGCATCATGACCGAGCTTGTACACGTCGTTGTAAAGGAATTTTATACCATTTCCGTTGTAAACTTTCATTCCATCGCCTGTACCCCATTCCAGACGCATGTGGGATACCTCGATATTATCTGAGTTCTGGAACAATATCAGATTATAATATCCTTGACCCTTGGTTATCCCGGATTGTGATTCGCTGTTACCGTCGATAGTAAATCCGGTGATGACGATATTGTCGGCTCCGTTGTTACCCCTTATTAGTGGAACCTGTGATGCCCAACCGGCATTTGCAACCAATTTGATCTCAGCTGTTGGGTCACCTGTAAGAACAGTGTCGGCACCTACATTCAGGGTACTATCGATCCAGTATGTATTTGGACCCTTTAGGTAGACAGTACCGCCTCCAAGTCCATCAATATATGCCAGCGCTTTGTTTATTTCAATGTGATCATTTTTCCCGTCACAGTTGTAATCTCCGGTTCCATCCGTATCGACATATACGATCGATCCACTTGCACCGCATACTGTAAGGGAGATAGTTAACGATAAAAAAATAAAAACTATGGTAGGTACGTTTTTCATAATCATGGCTATTCACCATTATTGAAAAGTATCTGGTCATCAATATAATAACTATGAACATAAAAAATCGTATATCGTGTAGCTTCATGACCTGCTTTATAAATAAGTTAATGAAGAATGTTGCTTCAAAACTTGTTCGTATTTAACAAAATAAAGGTTTCTGTAGTTGATAATATTTGGTTTGAAAACTCGGACCAATCTGTTGTTGTCTATTGAACATGGACTTTAGATATTATAATATATTGTTCATCTGTTTCGTTATAACATACCCCTGTTTTGAGGATATTTATTGAAATCCTAAACCACCTTATGTGATCAAGTGGTCTCTTCTGTGTGTTAAGGTTTAAGGGCAAGGAAACAAATATAATCCATATGGAGCCTTTGCTGATCTTTTTACTTGCACTGATACTCGTACTTATACTGACAACTTATGTAAGGCTTCATCCTTTTCTTAGTCTTGTACTGGCTTCTTTGTGCATAGGAATAATGGCTGGCAGACCTGAAGAAGCGCTGAGTACCATATCCTCTGGCATGGGAAAAGTATTCTCCCAGTTTGCCATAATAATTACCGCCGGCAGTATCTTAGGTATAGTACTGGAAAAAAACGGGGGCATGGCCATTATTGCCAGTGACCTGATCAAAGTATCTAAAAGACCACTGCTTGCCCTTAACATGCTTGGATTTATCTTTGCCGTACCTTTTATGTGTTCCATCCTTGCCTTTGTGGTATTTTCTCCTCTGGCTAAGGATGTGAGCCGTCGATCAAACATTCCGGCCGGAATTGCTGCAACTTCGCTCGTACTTGGTACACTGGCATCCTTTGGTCTTCTGTATCCTTCACCTGCTGTAATAAGTGCTGCCACTGAGATGCATGTGGATATTGCTAAAGTCTTCTTCATGGGACTTGTGATAGCCTTTCCCATATCAATACTGGGATACAGATATGCAACAAGGTCAATAAAGATGAAGGAACATGACTATGTCCTTGAAGCAACCTCCCTTAGTAAAGGATCAAAAAGCAGGGCCTCAGCATATATTCCTATATGTCTTCCCATTCTGTTGATACTGGCAGGTACATTCTTCACTCATCCATTGATAGCATTCATAGGAGATCCCAATGTGGCTTTATTGATCGGTGTGCTGCTCTGTCTGGTGTGGTCAAGATCTTATGGAAAAGAGCTGCATGAATGGATAGAAAAAGCTATCAGGCGTAGTGGAATTGTATTGCTTGATCTTTGCGGAGGAGGGGCGCTGGGAGCCACGTTTACAATGACAGGAGCAGGCGAAGCTTTGGGTAAAATGTTCCTGGACCTTGCTCTTCCTACTCTGTTGATACCTTTCCTGGTAGCTGTGGCTGTGCAGACGGTGCAAGGTTCGCGTGTTGTCACGATGCTGGTAGTACCTTCTCTGATAATGCCCATCTTTCCTCAGCTTGGACTTCCGGCTGAGATCAGTCTCCTTTCAATGGCATGTGGCACTTTCCTGGTATCGCATGTGAACGATCCCTTTTTCTGGATATTCAGAGATCTTGCAGAACTTGAAACCGGTGAAGCACTCAGATACTACACGTTCGGAGGTATCCTGATGGGATTAGCAGGCTTGCTGCTTCTCGGATGTGTATATGTGATAATGTTTTAAAAATCAGGCAGCCAAATATGAAAAAAGAAACTAAAAAATAGAAAAAATAAGACCAGAATTATTGTCCGGTCTTAGTGGTGGTCATGATGTTCTTGTTCCTTTTCCTTTTGCCAGTTCTTGTCTGCTTCCTGCACAGCAGCAAGGCACTTTTTGCAGAGCATAACAGTATCCTCTTCCTGTCCTTTTGAGAAAGAAGGTCTGGAAATCTGTACCGGCTGCAGCTGGGCAATAGCTCCGCACAGGTCACATTTTCCAGCAGTGCCGCATGAACTGGATGTGGCAAATCTATCAGCAGTCTCTTTTGCTGCCTTAAGACATGGTTCACACAGCCCTTTCCAGATACCTTCCGGATACGAGTTCTCAAACCGGGGCACAAAAACCCTTACTGGGACAACAGTGGGTATTGAAACACTACATAGATCGCAATCTGCCATATTCTTTACCTCCTTAGATCAACACCTTTGCGGCTTCCATTGCCCAATAAAGGAACGGCTCTGACCAGAAACCAATAGCCAGTACGAATATCACTGCAATGAGCATTGCAAATGTGTAAGGCATGGGTTCTGCAATCTTTTCACCATCAGACGGCAGGAAATACATATATTTTACTACCCTGGCGTAATAGAACAATGAGATCGCACTGTTGAGGATCGCGATCACTGCAAGCCACACCAGTCCTGCCTCTATAGTGGATGCGAAGAGTACGAACTTGCTCATATAACCTGCTGTAAGGGGTATACCTGCAAGGGCAAAGAGGAAGATCGTCATGCAGAGAGCAGTTACAGGCATACGTCTGCCAAGTCCCCGGAAGTTATCAATATCGTCAGGAGTTTCTGAATCCTTTTTCTCCGAAAGGACCATGTATACGACCGCTGCAGTGGCTATGAATGCACCTGCTTTCATGAAACCATGTGACAGAGCATATAATATTGCACCTGCCAGAGCTGTCTTGCTCATAACCACAAAGGCCATGGTTATGTAACCTGCCTGGGCGACCGAAGAATACGCAAGCATTCTCTTGACACTTGTCTGTGAGAGAGCCACAACATTACCAAGGGTCATGGTGATCACTGCAAGTACTGCAAATGCTGTAGTCCACTCGGCCTGCAGAGCTATCAGAGCTATCATGAACACTTTGAAAGCTGCAACAAAGCCCATTTTCTTTGAACCTGCTGCAAGTAATGAGGACACAACTGAGGGAGAACCCTGGTAAGTGTCGGGTGCCCACATGTGGAATGGAACGAGAGCGATCTTAAAGCCCAGACCTGCTATCATCAGGACCACAGATAACAGCCCCATTGGACTTCCTAGAAGTATATCGATGTTCGCTGCCACACCCGGAATGCTTGTGGTTCCTGTGGCACCATATATGAAAGAGATACCGAAGAGCATCAGAGCCGCAGACAGTGATCCGATCATAAAATACTTCATGGAAGCTTCAAGAGATATTGGATTCTTCTTCTCGAAACCTGCCAGAGCATATGTAGCAAGACTTGCCAGTTCAAAGGCAACGAACAATACCATGAGGTCATTGGCCGATGCCACGAACATCATACCGGCTGTTGCAAAGATCATCAGCGAGTAGAACTCCTCTGTGTGGGAATTTCCTTCAGTATACTTAATGGATGCTATTGATACCAGCAAAGCGACTGAGAGGAATACCAGCTTGAAGAACTGAGATAATGCATCAAATGAAAGCGTATCATTGAATAGCATGCCTTCGCGGCCAAGGCTCATTATGACAAGCACAAGGGATGCAAGTACACCCAGAGATGCAAGATAACCCAATATCTTCTTTGTATTCGTATTAAGGAATAATCCTATAAGCAGGACCACAAGGCCGGTTCCCACCAGGGTGAGTTCAGGTGTGAGCAATGTAAGATCTGCCATCTATCACACCCCCGCAACAGCCATCAGGCTGACCAGTTTTTCGGAATTGGTTATCATCATGTCCAGCACCGGACTGGGGTTCAGTCCAAAGTAAAGTATCAGTATCGCGATGACAGCCATTGAGAACGTCTGGGACGCAGAAATATCTTTCAAAGCCCCGAACTTCTCATTGTATACGCCGAACATCGTTCTTTGCATTGCCCACAAGTGATATGCTGCTGTGATTATTATGGCCAGTATTGCTATGACCACATAAGTGGGCTGGTTGATGTATGTAAATGTCAGCACCAGGAACTCTGCAATGAATCCTGTCAGTCCCGGAAGCCCCAATGATGCCATGAAAGCCAGCATCATGATCACAGCAAGCTTGGGCATCTTTCTGGCAAGTCCTCCAAGATCATTGATGATCCTGGTACCTGTTGCATTGTTGATGACCCCGCATGCCATGAACATTATGCTCATGATCAATCCATGTGAGAACTGCTGGAACATGGCTCCTGAAACTGAGAGAGAAACAACACCTGCAGCTCCAAGCGTTACATAACCCATATGGCTTACACTGGAATAGGCCACCATACGTTTGAGATCCTTCTGTGCCAGCGCAAGGAAAGCTCCGTAAAGGATGCTCACTGCACCAAGTGCTGCCATGATAGTGATCATAAGGTTCATGGATGGTGTGAAAGGCAGTATGGGCAACATAACCCGGAACAATCCATAACCACCTATCTTAAGCAGGACGAAGAGCACACTGCCTGCGGTCGGTGCTTCAACGTATGCATCCGGCAGCCAGGAATGGAACGGGAATGCAGGGATCTTCACAAGGAACCCGAACAACAGTGCCACGAATATGAGATCACGGGATAATCCGCTGGCTATGAACTGGAACTGTGAAAGCAGATGTTCAATACCCATGTTTGGAGTACCGGTCTGTTTCCAGGCGGCGAAATAAAGGCCAAATATACCCAGCAACATCACAAGTGAACCCACGTGTGTGTAAATGAAGAACTTGATAGATGCCTTGTGCTTCGCGGGCCCGCCCCAGATGCTCACCATGAAGAAGAGCGGTACCAGGGTTAGTTCCCAGAATACATAGAACAGGAAGAAATCAAGCGCTACGAACACACCTATGACAGCTCCCTGAGTTGCAAGTATTAGTGCATAGAACCTGTTAGGCTGCTTCTTGTCATCATTCCATGTGAATAGTATGAGGAAGGGTATGACTATGGCGTTCAGCAGGACAAGTGGCATGGAGATGCCATCTATACCCAGCTGATAATTGATCCCAAGGCTTGGCACCCATTGAGCGAATTCCTGGAACTGCATCTGAGATGTCGTACTGTCGAAGTTGAAGTACATGAACATGCTCAGTGCCAGTACCAGCACTGATGAGAATAGGGCAGAGACCCTTGCTTGTTCTTTAGTCTTTGTGAATAGAGTCAGTACTGCGAATAAAAAGGGGATCAGTACTATTAAAGATAAAATGGGTATTGCCATTTAGAATACCTCCAGGATCAGCTTAACGAGAATTATGAGTAAACTGACACCAGTTACCACTGAAGTGGCATAGTTCTGTACCACACCTGTCTGAAGTTGTCTCAGACCGTCTGAAGCTTCGGTGAATATATGACCTATAAGATAGACCATCCAGTCAAAGCCTCTGTCAATCGCTCTTCCGGCAAGTGCAAGACCTTCGTATATAACTTTTACTGACAGGAATTGTGTAAAGATAGCGTTCTGGTAGTACCTGTTGTAAAGCAGTTTGTATATCGGATTCTTCCTGGAAACAATGCTGGACATGTCAATGATCCGCATGCCATAGATGAGATATGATATCAACAGACCTGCAATGGCAACGATAACAGGCATCCAGAGGATCAATAAAGGCTCACCTCCGGCACCGTGTGAGGCCAGATGATACTTACCTATCTCTGCAAGTCCATGGATATCCACGTTAACGAAATTGTTGGTGAATGTTTCTTCCAGGAATTTTCCGAAGCCTGTCTTTGTGAGTGCACCGAATACAAGTGCCAGAACACCCAATATCATGAGGGGAACGGTCATCACGGATGGAGATTCGTGCCCTTTATAATTGGTCCTTGGCTTACCTGTAAAGGTCATGAAGATCAATCTGAATATATAGATAGATGTGAGCAAGGCAGCAACTATCGAGAATAAATAGGGCAGCCAGTTTTCTGTGGACTCACCGAAGAGGTATGCTGCTTCAATTATTGGATCCTTACTGAAGAAGCCACTTACACCGATGGAAGTTCCAGGGATACCGAAACCTGCCAGAGCCAGTGATGCAATCAGCATGGTCGCAAATGTTATAGGCATGACTTTCCTCACGCCACCCATTTGGCGAATATCCTGAGTTCCAACTGCATGGATCACACTTCCTGCACACAGGAAAAGAAGTGCCTTGAAGAATGCATGGTTGATGAGGTGGAACAGTGAATCTCCAACTGCGGTAACTCCGATGACTGCACCCATCCCAAGTCCGAGCATCATATATCCAAGCTGACTGATAGTGGAAAAAGCCAGAACACGCTTAATATCGTTCATAACGAGTCCCATGGTAGCCGCAAACAGAGCAGTGAAGGCTCCAAGATATGCAACTACGAGCAATGAATAAGGAGCTGCAAGGAACATGGGGAATGTCCTTGCAACCAGGTATACACCGGCTGTAACCATTGTTGCCGCATGGATGAGAGCAGAAACGGTAGTCGGACCTTCCATTGCATCCGGCAGCCACACATGCAGAGGGAACTGACCGGATTTACCTACGGCGCCTCCGAAGAAGAGCAGAGTGATAATGGTCAGATGACTTACCTCAAATCCGAAGATCTGTGTGTTTAGGGCTGCTATTTCAGGTATATGAGTGAAGATCTCATCGAACCTTAGAACATATACGCCTTCAGGGATGGAACCGTTGAGTATCCTGAAGATGTCGGCAAATAGCAGGATGATACCTGCAAGGAACATCACGTCACCAACCCTTGTGGTCAGGAAAGCCTTTTTGGCTGCAGAAGCGGCTGATGGTTTTTCGAACCAGAAGCCAATAAGCAGGTAAGAACACAGGCCCACGAGTTCCCAGCATATGAAGAACTGAAGGATATTGTCAGAAAGGACCACTCCGAGCATTGCAGCTGTAAAGAGGGCCGTTTCTGCAAAGTACCGGGGCTGAGCTTTATCATGGGACATGTAGCCAACAGCATAGATGTGGATGAGCAAACTGACAAAAGAAACCATGGACAGCATCACAGCAGCCAGGGGGTCAATAAGTACACCCACATTGAGTATGGCAAACCAGTTGTATGACTGAGAAATAACCTGCTCCGGGTTCTGCAACAGGTTCAGTGTGATCATCAATGAGATCATGAAAGATGTAAAGATAGCAATAATGGGGATGATGGCTCCGCCATTTGGCAGCTTCTTACCCAGGAAGAACGTGAGCACGAAAGCAAGTGCCGGAAGTACAGGTATTAAAAATGCCATGTCTTCTATCGCCATTTTTACCACCTCAATACATTGATCTTGTCAAGATTGATCATATCCCTTACCCTATAGATGGACATAAGGATCGCAAAACCAATGGCTGCCTCAGCTGCTGCAAGAGCAATGGAATACAAAGCAAATACCTGCCCCGTAAGGTCTCCATTATAGCTTGAGAATGCCACCAGGTTGATGTTGGCGGCGTTCAGCATCAGCTCCACGCACATAAGCATCCTGATACCACTTCTCTGGGTCATGAACCCAAAGAGACCTATTGAGAATATGATAGCTGAAAGTGCAAGATAATAAAATAATGGTATCATTCGGTACCATCTCCTTTTGCCATGTAGATAGCTCCCATAAGGGTAGCCAGCAATACAATAGAAAGTATTTCAAACGGTATAACAAAGTCAGTAAATATCAACATACCTATTCCCTGAATGTTACTCTGGTCCATAGGGTTCTGCGGGATCTGGTCCACAGTGTTCCAGTTGGTAAAGCCTATTGATATGATAACTATTGCAAGGAAAAGAATAGCTACTATCATACCTGCTATACGCGGTCTGAAGAATTTATACACTGAAGTCAGGATCTGCATAATAGTAAAATGTTTATTCAGCATCCTTATCACTTCCAAACTCCTTTTTCGTGAGCATGACCGCGAACAGTATCAGTACACCGATAGCTCCCACGTACACCAGTACCTGAATGACCCCAAGGAACTGGGCATTCAGTAGTATGTACAAACCTGCTACGACGAACATGACAACTATCAGGGACAATGCAGACCTGACTATATCCTTCGCTGTGACTACTAACAGGGCGAAAGATATGGATAACAGGGCCATTACAGCAAATACCATTATTTCCAGAACATCTGCAATTATTGAGGTGTCCATCTGCTTACCTCCTCACCAGCTTCTTTTTCAGCGTTTATGTCAACCTCTCTTGCCAGCATGTCCGGCGTAAAGAGAAGATCATTGTGCTCCCATCTAATGACACCTGTCAGGTATACCTTAGTGCTTGAAAGAGCTCCTTTAGGACACTGGTCTATACACAGCCCGCAGAACAGGCAATGTCCGACATCGATAGATGGGAACCATCTCTTCTTGCTGCTGTCGGGACCGATCCTGGCCTTGATGATCTTGATCGCGTTGTTAGGACAGGTGTTAGCACATATCCCGCAACCTATACACTTGCTTTTATCCAGCTTTTGAAGACCCCTGAACCTATCGGCAAGCCTGGTGGGCTCTTCCGGACACATCCTGGTTACCGGGGGCTTGAAATAAATATGATTTAATGCCTTTTTGATATTTTTTAGAACCATATTGTCACACTCCCAGCAGGGCCAGTAATATGACCCATCCCAGATTCAGCAAAGACAGGGGCAATAGCCTCTTCCAGCTCAGGTCGACTACCTGGTCGATCCTGAACCTTGGAACAGCCCATCTGATCATTATGATCGCCAACATCACTATGGCTACCTTGCCCAGGAAGAAAGCTGTGGGCAGGATGATCCCAAGGAGCATGTTAGAAGTAAGCATTTCAGGCAGGTTCCATCCACCCAGGAACAGCAGGACCACAAGCATGGACCCAAGTATCAGGTGAATATATTCTGCAAAGAAACCAAGACCAAAACGCATACCCGTGTATTCTGTGATCCACCCGGCAATGAGCTCTTCCTCAGATTCGTTCTGGTCAAAAGGCAGCCGGCCCATATCTGCCATGAGAGCTATAAAGAACACTATGAACCCAAGGGGCTGCATGATAATGAACCACAGTGGACTTTGAGCCTGTGCAATGTCTACAATATTCAAAGATCCGGCCATTATAGCGACACTTACAACACAGATCCCAAGGGGAACCTCATAACCGATCATACGTGCGAAGTTCCTGAATGCACCAAGCAGGGAATACTTGTTGTTTGAACTGTAGGCTATCATAAAAATACCAATTACAGAAACAGCGGACACAGCCTCAATGTAAAGAATACTTATATCCATATCAGTAGCAGCTATAGGATACGTATTACCGTTTATGATCACAGCGCCGAAAGGAATAGCCACAAGCATCAGAAAAACAGATCCCATGAGGACGATAGGTGCAAAGACAAAGAGGAACTTATCAGCATTAGCAGGTATAATATCTTCCTTTGTGAACAATTTTATTGCATCTGCTACAAGCTGAAAAATTCCATGGGGACCGACCCTGTTGGGACCATGACGCTGCTGAATGTCAGCTGATAATTTACGCTCGAACCAAACAGCTATCATTGCACCCATGAATATAGCACCCATAAGGCAAAGTCCCAGAATACCGCGTATCCAGGGATTGAAAAGAATTTCTGGTATTTCCATCATGATCACCTGTCAACCTCACTTGTACATGTGTCCATGCTTCCGGCAATTGCCACAATATCAGCAACTGGCACTCCTTTCAGAAGTGGAGGTAATGCCTGCAATGTAGGATATACAGGTCCTCTTATCTTCACACGATACGGTTTATCAGAACCGTCAGAAACCATGTAGAATCCCATTTCACCTCTTGGGTCCTCCACGCGGTGGAACACTTCTCCGGCAGGTATCCTCATGACCGGGGATCTGCGTCCATAGGCAGTTCCTTCCGGGAATATAGGTCCCTTAGGCATCTGGTCAAGGCACTGCTCGATCATGTACATGCTTTCACGCATCTCATCAAGGCGCACCTGCACCCTGGCGAACACATCCCCTGCCGTCTGGGTACATACTTTGAAATCCAGGTCCTTGTAAACAAGATAAGGTTCATCCTTACGGATATCAAAGGCAACTCCAGTTGCACGCAGCGGAGGACCGGATACTCCGATATCCTTCGCAACCTCTGCAGTAAGCGTACCAATACCCACGGTCCTTGCTTTATAAATGGAATCTGTGCTGAACAGCTCCTCATAATTGTCAATGGCCTTTCTCAGATTTCCAAAGACATACTTTACATCTTCCTTGAAACCTTCCGGAAGATCGTCCTTTACACCACCAAAACGCAGGAAAGAATGTGTGATACGTGCTCCTGTAACAGAGTCCATAACGCTCATAAGATCTTCCCTTTCCTTGATGGTGTACATGAACATGCTCACAAAACCAACAAAGGAAGCATATTCTCCCATTCCCAGCAAATGGCTCTGTATCCTGGAAAGTTCTTCCATTATCACACGAATATACTGTGCCCTTTCTGGTACTTCGATATCTGCGAGCTTTTCCACACAACCAACATAGGCTTCTTCGTTGGTCAGAGCAGCAAGATAGCATATCCTGTCCACGATGGTTATACCCTGCAGGTATGTCTTGTTCTCAAGTATCTTCTCGATCCCTTTGTGGATCCATCCCATCTCGACCTCAGAATCCACAACAGTCTCACCCCTCAGCTTTGCGTTGAGCCTGAAGGGGCCCGGCATCATGGGGTGTTGTGGTCCAAGATGCACTATCATTTCAGAAGGTCCAACTTCATCATACATAATAAAACCTCATACCAGATTCCTGGCTGTCTTGTTGGGGAAACCTTTGTAATCTTTTCTGAGCGGCCATTCGCCGAGCATGTCCTGAGGAAGCACCAGAGGCCGGAGGTCCGGATGATCTAGATATTTAACACCGAAAAGTTCGTACGTTTCTCTTTCGTACCAGTTGGCATTCCAGTATACAGAAACTACGGACTCGATTTCAGGATTATCCCTTGGCAATATGGCTTTTAACGTCAGCACTACCGGATGTTCATAAGAACCAATAACATATACCACTTCGATCTCGTTCCTTTCAGGATGATCGACACCGAATTCGCAACAAAGATGTCCGAAAGAAAGTTTGTCCTTGAGGTACTGACATATATCCTTCACGCTTTCAGGCTTTACCTTCGCAAGGATCCTGATGTCAGATTCCACCTGTGCATCACAGATGACACCTGTGAACTGGCTGGAAAGAGAATCGATCATAGCTTTAGCATCCATATGGTCACCTCAGTAATCAGTACCTTTGTCCTTCTTTGCAACTATCTTCTTCTGCAGCTCATAAAATGCCTGGATAAGGGCCTCGCATCTTGGAGGACAGCCCGGAACATAAATATCTACAGGGAAAACATCATCTACGTTCTGACGAGTGCTATATGATTCATAAAATGGGCCGCCACTGATAGCACAGTCCCCAAAGGCTATAACCCATTTTGGTGCTGGCATCTGATCCCATATCCTCTTAAGTGCAGGGAAATACTTTTTTGTCACGTAGCCACTGATGATCAGTACATCGGCATGTCTTGGAGAGTTCCTCGGAATGATACCAAAACGATCGGTGTCATAGTGTGCCATACCGGTGGAAAGCAATTCCACACCACAGCAACCCATGGCATTCACAGTGAACCAGAGAGAGTTCTTCCTTCCCCAGTTAATGATATCCTGTGCCTTTGTTTTCTTTAAGAAGTCACTGATAGCACTAGTGCTTGTGGTCATGACACCTGGTATCTCTTCTTGCATGTCATCTTTATTATTAGCGGAAACAGGCTCTACTTCTGCCATTTAAGCGCCTCCTTCTTGATAAGATATAAGTATCCGAACAATACAACGAAAATAAAGATCAGCATTTCAATGGTTGCTATAATCGTTATGCTTGGTTCTCTGAAAATAGTGGCCCAGGGATACAAAAAAAGGACCTCTATATCGAACAAGACAAATGCAATGGCATACAGGTAATACTCAACATTGAACTGGATCCTTGCACTCCCAGTGGGAACGGAACCCGCCTCATATGTTTCATATTTGACAGGAGATTTGCTCCTCGGACTTAACTGCTTCACAAGAAGCATGGTCACCGGAGGCATTAAAAGCGCCACTACAAGAATTATCGCAACCGGAATGTAACTGTAGATTATGTTGCTAACATCGATTATTCCTGACATAGTGATTCACCTGAAGATTATAAATACATATAGGTTATTTGTATAATTCTCTTTTTATGAAAAAGAGTATACTGTAACCTATTTTCAATGAATGTAGGTTCAGAATACGTTAAAGGTAATTAAATTTTGTGTTATGGCAAGTTTCAATAAGCCTTTTTAGCTATGTTTTTGCCATAAAGAAATCACCATTATACGGAAAATATGACTTTATAGCAAATAAAAAAAGCTCAGCTTCTTATCAGAGCTGAGGAGAGTAATATTTCTTGATCACAGTATCGCACTCGGAGCAGGAAACCACCATCCATTCCCCTACATCCGTACGCACATATTTTTCAAATATCGAAGAACCACAATTAGGACATACATAATAGTCCTTGAAGTAGTAATGATAGAAATGTGGCGTAGTTTCAAGCCACTTAAGTACCATTTGCATGTGTGCGAAGTATTTCTGCTTAAGAGGAGCAGCATTGCTCTCAAGGGCACCCTGTACACGACTGGATACCTGCCTTATATGGCTTTCAGATTTTTCTGTTAGCTTCTTGTAGTCCGATATATACTTAATCGTGTGGTCCAGATATTGCAGATAGGCCTTATGTGCCTTAGGTTCCCTTTTCCATATGGTGCGTATGAAATATTCTCCCATCACATCTTCCAGGATATCTGCACAGGTCGTACAGATATTATAATCCTTGAAATGACGGGAATCCTGCTCACCCCCGCATATAACACATGATTCCATTATGCCACCCCTGATGATCCTGAACTTATCAAGTGATAGATATCGGCTTCATGGCTTCCCGGGTAAACATTATGGGAAATATGTTCAGCACTGCAAGCAGATCCCCACTGTGCACCTTCCCGGACTCCTGCCCCAGCACATAAGCGTATGTGATAGTACGTTCAGTGTCCACTGGCTTGGCACCTCCATCTGTACCCACCTTTATCAGAGAAACTACCGCATGGTGAGTAAATGTGCAAGGCATGGCGATCGTATCAGGTTCGATCTTGATCTCCTTCACACGCAGTTTTTTGAACTCACCGGCCCTTATGTCTGCATCCTCGGTGGCTATCACCATTTCCCACTTTGCTCTTGTGGCGATGGTGAATTCGTAAGTTGCGGCGTTTATCTTCTTACATTTGATGTCACCGTTCTCACGGCAAACGACCTGAACTATTTCCTGCTTCATTTCATCACCACAAATAGTTGGTCTATTCTAGTACAAATAGATTTCGAGAAAACATCATTAATAATCATTATATAACATGACGAAAAAGTATAATTTATTTTTTTAGCATAACACATGTTTTCTCTTTATGACATTTAGTAGTGAGAAGACTGTTAGATTCAAGCACACCATCAATATTATTAAGCACATGGATAACATTCTCTTTCAATGAATGAATATCATATGTCCTCACTTTCAATAAAAGATCATAAGGCTCCAGAAGTTCATATATCTCAAGCACATCATTGACATTCTTAAGTTTATTAATAACACTTATCCTTTTACTCTGATCTATCCTAAGACCAATATAGGTCGTTATATTCAAGCCGACACTCGCAGGATCGATCAAAACGGTGAATTGCTTGACAACCCCACTGCTCTGAAGTTTTTCTATCCTCTTATGAACAGTGGATGTAGCAAGCCCAAGATCACTGGCAATTTCAGTGCTGTGGATCCTGGAATTCTGTGTGAGGTGTTCCAAAATGGCAAAGTCAAGATCATCCATATTAATATATTTATCAATTCATAGTATATGATATTTTTCTTTAAACTCCCAGAATGGATCAATTTGACATAATAAGCAAAAAACAAGAAACATATAAAACATAAATAATAAAAACCATATATAATTATGTAGATGACAATGTTTTTGTTCATTGAATGATTCTATATTGCATGAATGGTGTATAGCCAATGGAAATCAATAAAAGATGTGTGGGATGCGGTCAGTGTACTGCGTTCTGTCCGAAAGAAGCTATTATTGTAAAAGGGAATGCCTGTATTACTGCAGATTGCATCCAGTGCAAAATATGTATGGCCTACTGTCCGATGAAAGCTATCGAGGAAAGTGCATGAAAGTTTTAGTGATCGGTTCAGGACTTGGAGGTCTTCTTAGTGCTGCCTGGCTCTCGCGGGCAGGCCACGAAGTGGATGTTTTTGAGCGACTTCCCATTACAGGTGGAAGGTTCACTAACATTCAATATAAAGGGTTCCAGCTATCTACTGGCGCTTTACATATGATACCTCATGGCCCGACTGGTCCTCTGGGCACCTTACTGAAGGACGTGGGAGCGGACGTACAGATCGTACGTGCCGATCCTATGGCCATCATCCGTATCCCAATAGAAAAAGATGCCACGGATTATGCACATGGTTTCCGGGACATAGATTTCCATGATTTCAGAAAACGCTTTTCTCTGCTGAATAAGATAAAACTGGCGATCCTCATAACCACTACACGTATCTTTCCTCCGAAAAAGGGTTCAATGGAAGAGTGGTGCTCCAAGAACCTTAAAGGGGAATGGGCCCTAGGGATAGCTGACTCTTTCTGCGGTTGGGCATTAAGCCTGAAGGCTAAAGACGTACCAGCTGCGGAAGTATTTGAGATCATCGAGAACATGTATAGATACAGTGGTTCCGGAATACCGCTCGGCGGCTGCAAAGCAGTTACAGATGAGCTTATTAAAGTAATATCCTCCTGTGGAGGAAAGATACATACCTCTTCAGAAGTTTCCCGGATAATTACAGAAAAGCAGAAAGCTGTGGGAATAATAGCTGATGGGAAAGAGTACCGCGGAAACATTGTGATCAGTGATATAGGCCACATGGAAACAAGCAGGCTATACGATACAAATGTACTGACCGGAGATACTGAGAATTATCTAGAGTCCATTAAAGAATTGAAACCTTCTGCTGGTGTCAAGATCTGCCTTTCATCGAACGAGCCACTTATTGGCCATGCAGGCGTGCTGCTGACACCTTACGCCCGACGGGTAAATGGTATCAACGAAGTGACAAATATTGATCCTTCTCTTGCACCTCCTGGAAAACATCTGACAATGGCACATCAATGCGTAGAATGGGAAAAACTTGACAGCCTGGAAGAAGAAATAGACCTTGGCCTAAGTGATCTGTCCGACATCTTTGCAGGCAGGGATTATGAGGTACTTCTCATACAATCACATTCAGGGGAATGGCCAGTGAATCGGTCTTCCTCCGGTACGGACCTTACCAATAGGACCCCCATTGAAGACCTTTATGTAGTCGGGGATGGGGCAAAAGGCAAAGGAGGCATAGAGGTCGATGGTATTGCACTTGGCGTAAGAAATGCCATGAAAGACATCCTGAACCAGGGAAACTAAACGATAGATTAAATTTGTGGTAACCTATATAGTCCAACGAAAGCACATGACAGATTTTGTTACATTTTCCCGTAATGTATTCATACCCGTGACCAATGTATGCAGGAACAGGTGTGGGTATTGTACATTCAGACGTGAACCCGATGAGCCTGGGTCATGCTTCTTGTCACCAGAGGATATTATCCCAATACTCAAAGAAGGAAAAAAGGCAGGCTGCAGTGAGGTGCTTTTTACATTCGGAGAATATGCAGAAGAGGTACCCGAATATAAGAAATGGCTTGAAGAACTGGGTTATTCTTCTAACGTGGAGTACGTTATAGATCTATGTAAGCTGGCAATTAAGATCGGCCTTTTGCCGCATACAAATGCCGGTGTCCTGAACTATATGGAACTTGAATCCCTGAAACCCTGGAATGCAAGCATGGGACTCATGCTGGAAACAACGGGTATGGTAGCAGCTCATTTAAATTGTCCGGGGAAACAGCCAGATGTGAGGATCAAGACCATCAAATATGCCGGTGAGTTGCAAATACCGTTCACAACTGGCATACTGGTTGGGATAGGGGAGACCCTGGACGATCGGATAGACTCTCTGCAATGCATATCCAATCTGCATGCGGAATATGGACACATTCAGGAAGTAATAGTTCAGAACTTCATTCCAAAACCTGGAACGTTTATGGAAAAACACGCTTCTCCAACCATAGAAGAGATGATCCAGATGGTTTCTATTGCAAGGGAAATATTACCTGCCGATATAGCCATTCAGGTTGCCCCTAACTTAATAGACCCATATTTGCTTGTCCAATGTGGAGCGACAGACCTGGGAGGCATATCCCCCACGACCATCGACTGGATCAATCCTGAAACAGAATGGCCTACTGTGGATAACCTGAGAGAACTGCTCAAAGACATACCTCTGAGGGAAAGGCTGCCTATTTATCCTGATTATATAAAAAAAGGATGGTACAGTAAGAACTTGAAGTCACTTATCAGATCCATGGCCGACAACGAAGGTTATAGAAGATCCCGGTGAATAAGGGCGTTCTGTTATTTTAGATAATGATTTATATTTTGAACAAATTGAGCATACTATTCCAATACACTGGTCTGGTCATACTATGATGTCAAAGATCGATGAAGAGCTGGTGGAAAGAGCGTATAGCGGAAAAACCAGCAGTGAAGATGCGCTCTTACTTCTGGATGCTGAACCTTTTGAACTATTCAGGTTTGCTGATAATCTGCGGTACGAAGCAGTCGGTGATATTACTACCTACGTAGTTAACCGCAACATTAACTTCACTAACCGCTGCATCGGAAGATGTGGTTTTTGTGCGTTCAAAGAAAAGAACGGATACATCCTGAAGAATGAAGAGATACTTGCCAAGGTAGAAGAAGCACACAAAGCAGGTGCAACTGAGGTTTGTATTCAGGGTGGTCTCTTACCGAACGCCGGTCTTGAGCTATATACAGGTATCCTCGAAACAGTGAAAGAAGAATATCCGTCAATTCATATACATGCATTCTCTCCAATGGAAGTTTATCATGCTGCAAGGACCAGTGACCTTAGCATCAGACAGGTATTACATGAACTGAAAAAATCAGGTCTTGGAACCATGCCTGGCACTGCTGCTGAGATACTCTGCGACCATGTCAGGAAAGAACTGTGCCCTGGAAAGCTCCTGACCGCAGAATGGGTAGACGTGGTCACCTCAGCTCACAGAACAGGTATCCGTACAACTGCTACAATGATGTACGGACATATCGAATCCTGGCAGGACAGAATAGAACATATGATGATAGTAAGGGATATCCAAAAAGATACCGGTGGCATCACCGAATTCGTGCCCCTGCCATTCATGCCTTATAATAATCCCATAGGTAAAAAAATGATAGATGAAGGGCGCTATGCCACCACAGGCATCGATGACCTCAAAGTATATGCGCTCTCTCGTATAATCTTCCATAAACATATCAGTAATGTCCAGGCAAGCTGGGTGAAGCTTGGAAAAAAGCTGGCCCAGGTAGCTCTCTATTGTGGAGCGAACGATCTGGGGGGAACGCTCATGGAAGAGAGCATCTCGACTGCAGCTGGTGCAAACAATGGCACTTCGATCTCCGTACAGGAACTTGAATGGATGATCAGGGGTGCAAACAGGATCCCAAAACAAAGGACCACACTCTACGAGATCGATAAAATAGAAAAAACGTCTCTTGGCAATCGCCCAAGGGAGGCTGGCAATGCAGTTATTTATTCCTGAGGATACGAGGGAGAAGGCCTATGAGGGAGAAATTGCCCTGAAGGATGCCCTTGAACTGGCAGAACTGTCTCCTCTGGCACTTTTTAACTTTGCAGATGAAATTCGTTCAAGTACTGTAGGTGATGTGGTCACATATGTTGTGAACAGGAACATCTACATTACCAATATGTGCAGGGGAAACTGCGGTTTCTGTGCTTATCGTGCTGAAAAGGGATTCGTGCTAAACATGGACCAGATACTTGAAAAAGTATCAGAGGCCAGTGAGGCCGGTGCAGTGGAAGTATGTATCCAGGGAGGATTCCTGCCTCAGCTTGACATAGACTTCTATACTGCTGTTGTAGAGAACATAAAGGAAGCATTTCCAAAGATGAGCATACATGGTTTTTCTCCGATGGAGATCTTCTATGCATGCGAGAACAGAGGCTTGTCCCTTGAGGAAGCCTTTGAAAAGCTTAAAGGGGCAGGTCTTGATACTCTGACAGGCACTTCGGCAGAGATACTCTCTGACAGAGTGCGCAGGATAATATGCCCTGGAAAACTGAGTACAGACCAATGGATAAATACTATAATGGCCGCTCATCAGGCTGGACTTAGAACCAACTCCACTATAATGTATGGCCATGTGGAAACCCTTGAAGAGCGCCTGAACCATCTCTTTATTCTGCGCTCAATACAGCAAAGGACAGGAGGTTTCACGGAATTGGTACCTTTACCTTTTATGCCTTATAACAACCCGATAGGTGAGAATATGCTCTCTCAGGGTAAATTCATGACCACAGGCATCGAGGATCTCCGTTTCTATGCCCTGGCACGGATAATCCTTAATGGACATATTGATAATATCCAGGCAAGCTGGGTCAAGCTTGGAAAGAAACTGTGCCAGGTAGCATTGCATTGCGGTGCCAACGATCTGGGCGGCACGCTCATGGAAGACAAGATATCCACAGCTTCCGGAAGCACTAACGGAGAATACGTTCCACCTGCTGAGATAGAATGGATCATCAGGTCTTCAGGCAAGATCCCAAAACAAAGAAATGCTCTTTATGAAGAGGTATGAATGCGCGCTGTCATCCCATACAAACAAGAGAATGCAAAATCCCGGCTTGCTCCTGTGCTCACCCTGAAAGAGAGAGAACAATTCGTGGAATTGATGTTAAGGGATGTAGTATGTTCCCTGAGAGAGGCAGGAGTGAAAGATATAGATATCCTTGCAACATCCGAATATAGTTCGCTTTTCGACCTGGATGTGAATTTTGTGATCGATCCTGCTGATCTGAACGAATCGATCAATAAATATCTTGAGAGACTGGATCAGCCAGTACTTATAATAATGGCAGACCTTCCTCTTGCCAGGCCAGAACAAGTTAAAGAGATAATTTCCTCTGAAGAAGACGTGGTGATCGTGCCTGGCAAAGGCGGCGGAACTAACGTGCTTTTCATAAAGGGACCAGCTGGATTCCATGTCCGTTATTATGGAATGAGCTTTCGTAACCACTGCACCATAGCTAAAGATATGAACTGCTCATTGAAAATATACGATTCGTTCCTGCTGAGCACAGATATCGATGAACCACATGATATTGTGGAAATTCTCCTGCACGGACGCGGGCTTTCTTTTGGGTATGTACAGAAGAAGTTCGAACTGGAAAGTGGCAGAGCACGTGTAAAGCTTAGCAGCCTTCACTGAATATGATGTATCCGAGGCTGTAAGCGACAAAAGATATAAGGTTGAATACATTATTAGGGTACGTTAAGTTATGCGATCTCAAATTTACAGGTGATAATTGTGTCCATTGAAGTGAACAGGTATAAATGTGGATATTGTGGTGCATGTGTGGGCGTGTGTCCGGCGGGAGCCCTGGAGCTTGTGGAGACGTGGATAGAAGTGGATATGAACTGTACCAGATGTGGCCTGTGTGCCAAGATCTGCCCGGTAGGAGCTATCAAGGTGATCCGATGAAAGATAATTATGATATCATTGTCGTAGGTGCCGGACCTGCTGGTTCCATAGCTGCAAAGACAGCTGCGGAAAAAGGACTTAGTGTCCTGCTGATAGAAAAACGCCAGGAGATCGGTGACCCGGTACGATGTGCGGAGGGTGTGAGCAAACTGGCTCTTAAAAAGCACATTGAACCAGATCCCAGATGGATATGTGCTGATATGAAAGGGTCCAGAATATTCTCTCCCGACGGTACGAGTATACAGATGGCTGAAGAGATAGCCGGCGGAGAAGTAGGCTATGTGCTGGAAAGAAAGATCTTTGACCGGGCGCTTGCCTATGAAAGCGCAAAGGCCGGTGCCGAAGTGATGGTCAAGACCAGAGCTACAGGCCTTATAATTGAGAACGGATCTGTATGTGGTATCAAGGCCATGCACCTTGGAGAGGAATATGATATCAGCTCCAAGATAGTGATCGGTGCAGATGGAATGGAATCCAAGGTAGGCAGATGGGCAGGTATCGATACTTCTTTAAAACCTTCGGACATGGAAACCTGTGTGCAGTATCTTATGAGCGGCGTCAATATCGATCAGGAATACTGCCAGTTCTATGTGGGCAAGAAAATAGCACCTTGTGGATATATCTGGATATTCCCTAAAGGCGGGAATATGGCTAATGTGGGTATCGGTATACTTGGAAGCGAGTCCGGCGAAAAAAGAGCCGTTGACTACCTTAATGAATTTGTAAAAGAAAAACTCCCAGAGGCTTCTATCATTGAAATTGATTATGGCGGAGTACCTGTGAGTGGAACAGTTGAACGTACCATAGCCAACGGTCTTATGCTGATCGGCGATGCGGCAAGACAATCCGATCCAGTCACCGGAGGCGGCATCATCAATGCCATGGAGGCAGGTGAAATAGCAGGTGAAGTGGCTTATAATGCAATACTTGCAAATGATGTTTCCACAAGATCTCTCCAGGAATATGAAGATCGATGGAGGGCAACTATTGGCAAGGCAATCGATAATGGCCTGATCGTCAAAGACACTTTTGTGAAGTTCACGGATGAAGACCTGAATTCCCTCGCACATTCCTTAAAGGGTGTGAACTTCAACAAGATGAGCCTTATCGATTTGCTGTATGCTCTTTTCAAGGCAAATAAAAAGCTTTTGTGGGACTTGAGAGTGTTGTTCAAGAATGTTGTGAAAAATGAACTTGACATGTAACCAAAGGTCATAAAAAATACCAGTGCATGATACATATGCACTGGATCCTTTTTACATATTACTTTTTCCAGAACTCAGGGGTGAACAATACCACCACTGTAAATACTTCAAGTCTGCCTATCCACATATTAGCTATAAGTATGACTTTTGCCAGGGCTGGCATTGCGGAAAAACTGCCCATCGGTCCAACAAGATTGAATCCCGGACCGATGTTACCCAAAGTAGTTATGGATGCAGTGAGGGAAGTTAGAATATCCACACCCATAAGAGTAATAAAGAATGTACTGGCCAGGAATATAAGGAAATAGATCACCACAAAGGATATGATCTCCTGCATTATGTTTTCTGTAACGGTCTTTCCATTGAATTTTATAGGCTTTACTGCTTTTGGATGAATGGACTTGAAGAGTTCCCATCTGGCATATTTCAGTAACAACAACACCCTTATTGCTTTTGGACCACCCGCTGTTGATCCGGCACATCCTCCGATGAACATTACAAGTAACAGCACTATCCTTGAAGAATCGGGCCACAAATTGAAATCCGTACTGGCAAAACCCGTGGTTGTAAGGAGAGATACTACCTGGAACACTGAATAACGCAGACAGGTAAGGGGATCTGCACCTGTGCCATACCTCAATGCAAGAATGAGCATAGCACTTGCCAATAAAACCACAGCTGTATAGAACTTGAATTCTTCATCCTTTAATATAATTTTGTGATCAGTATATAGTGTTCTGTACAGCAAGGCAAAGTTTGCTCCTGCTATGAACATAAAAACTGTGATTATAGCTTCTATTAAAGGACTATCAAAAGCCGCAATACCCAGACCATAAGGAGAAAAGCCTCCAGTCGCCATCGTGGTGAACGTATGTGTAACAGCATCATAGGTTGACATGCCAGCCTGATGTAATGCAGCGATCTGTAAGGCCGATAGCACCACATATACCATCCAGAGGATCTTAGCTGTATCTCTTATCCTGGGTTTTATCTTGTCCTCAGTAGGACCGGGAGCTTCAGCACGGATAAGCTGCCTGCCTGCAATAGCTAATTTAGGAAGAATCGCAACGAACAAGACAATGATACCCATTCCACCTATCCACTGGATAAAACTCCGCCAGAAAAGAATACTGCGTGAATGGCTTTCTATGTCGTCAAGGATACTTGCACCAGTGGTAGTAAAACCAGACATGGTTTCAAAAAAAGCGTTAAGGGGAGATATACCTTCGACAATGAATGGGATGGCACCGAAAAACATAGCTGTTAACCAGCTGAGAGCCACAATAGCAAAAGCTTCCCTGAGCTTCCAGTCATCATCTGACTTGTAGCGTGACCAGAGATATATACCCGCGATCTCTGTTAAGCCTATGCCTACAAGAAAAGGAACAGGAGATTCATGATAATAAAAAGCCAAAATCAAAGGAACTATCATCATAAGTCCCAGGAAACGCAGGAGAGTTCCCAATACGTTCAGTATGACCTTTGAGTTCATGGACCACCCACATCACTTGAAAAGTTTTTCCACTGCCTCTATGGAAGAAGGAAGAGAGAATACCACTACTCTGTCATTTTCCTGGATCACCTGACTGCCACGGGGAACTATTGTCCTGCCATTATGAACGATCATGCTTACGATCGCACCTGCAGGGAATTTCACATCACGTAATGGTTTGCCCACTATTTTTGACTTGCCTGAAGCAGTATATTCGATGATCTCAGCTTTTTGCCCTTCGATGGTAGTGATGGCCTCAATGCCTGTTCCCATGGTCAGTTTAAGCACCTCGTTGACAGTTGCTCCCCTGGGACTTACCGCACTGTCCACACCGACCATTTCAAACAGAGAGATGTAATCAGACCTATCCGACCTGGCAATAACTTTCTTAACTCCCAGTTTTTTAGCTATAAGGGAGCATAAGAGGTTCTTTTCATCACTATCCGTAACGGAAACGACCACATCCATCTCATTGATACCCTCATCCTTCAGCAGGTTGATATCTGTTCCGTCACCATTTAATACAAGAACCCCGGAAAGTTCGTCTGCGATCTCTTCACAACGGGTCTTGCGTGATTCTATTATCTTAATATCTGCCTCACTTTTACCAATGAGCTTCGCAAGATAAAAACCAACTATGCCACCACCTATGATCATAACCTTACTGCGTCTGCCAACGACCTCTCCCAGAAGTCCCCGTATGTCTTTCATTGCAGAAGGCTGACCTATCACTACTATGTGATCGTTCTCCAGGATAGAATCCTCGCCATGAGGAATAATTACATCATCTTTCCGGAAAATTGCACTTATTATACAGCAATCAGTAAGATGAAGGTCTTTCATCATCTTATTGGCAAAATAGCTTCCTTTGGAAACCACCAGCTCCATCATTTCCACTTTGCCTTCTGCAAATGATTCAGCATCAATGGCAGACGGTATTGCAAGTATCTGTGCAACTTCAGAAGCCATAGCAAGCTCAGGACATATCATCACATCGATCCCTATACTAACACGCTTAGCTATTGGCTTATCAATGTAATCGGGATTGCTTACCCTTGCCAACGTCTTAAGTTTACTTTTATCTCCTGCAATGAGCTTGGAAGCCATGCATGCTACGATATTGACCTCATCGGAACCAGTGACAGCCATCAGGATGTCAGTCCCTTTGATAAACTTGGACAATATAGATACATTCGCGCCATTGCCCTGAATGACCTGGACATCCAGCTCATCAACCCGCTTACAGGCTTCTTCATCCTGTTCTATGACTATTACATCATTAGTGGCATACAGCGATTTTGCTATATGATAGCCTACTTCCCCTGCACCTATGATAATAGCTTTCATGAAATCCCTTCAGATAAATATTTCAACATATATATAAAAGCGTACATCTGGAGGATAGGCATTTATGCCGATATTGGCTTTAAACATTGTTGAAAAAAACAGAAAAAAAATAGTTATGAATTTAAACAATTGTCCTGACTATGAGGTGAAAGCATCTTTCATTTTATCAAATATGCCTGAATGTTTATTTTTGCCACCCTTTTTGTCCAGTTCATCGAACTTCCTGAGTAAATCCTTCTGTTCTGAATTAAGGTTCTTAGGTGTTTGCACGATGACCTTTACAAGCTGGTCACCTTCACCGCTTCCATGTAAATGAGGCATGCCTTTGCCTTTGAGCCTCAGAACAGAATGTGTCTGTGTCCCAGGTTTAATAGTCATTTTCACATTCCCATAGAGCGTAGGCACAGGTACCTCATCACCCAAAGCCGCCTGTACAAATGAGATCGGCAGTTCGTAGAGTATATCATCTCCCATACGCTCGAAGGTCTTATGAGGTTGCACATGTACCATGACATAGAGGTCTCCTGATGGTGCTCCCGGGCTTCCGGCTTCACCTTCCCCCCGGATCTTGAGCCGCAGGCCGTTATCAGCTCCTTTTGGCAGCTTTACAGAAAGTTTCTTTACTTTCTTGATCTTACCCGTGCCTTTGCATGCGGGACATGGGTCCTCTATTATCTGGCCATTACCATGACATGTATTACAGACAGTTGTACTCATGAAACGCCCAAAGGGAGTATTGCGTGCGCTGGTGATCTGCCCAGTGCCGTGGCATGTAGGACAGGAAGTAGGATTTGTACCGGCCTTCGCGCCGGTTCCCCCACAGGTCTCACAATTCTCGGCCCGTGGGACATTGATCGTAGTTTCCACACCATTGGCTGCTTCTTCCAGGGATATGGAAAGATCATAGCGCAGATCAGATCCTCTCATAGGAGCATTGCGCCTGCTTCTTCCACCACCGAAGATATCGCCTCCGAATCCTCCGAAGCCGCCTCCGAAGATGCTGGAGAGGATATCACCCAGATCCTCAAAGCCTCTGAAATCAGCACCACGGAAAATGTCTTCCTGGGAATAGCGCCCATCTATACCGGCGTGACCAAACTTATCATACTGGGCTCTCTTTTCTTCATCAGAGAGTACAGCATATGCTTCTGAGATCTCCTTGAATTTCTCCTCGGCATCCGAAGCCTTATTTTTGTCCGGATGGTATTGCATCGCAAGCTTCCTGTATGCCTTTTTTATTTCGGCTTCAGTAGACTCCTTGGAAACCCCAAGGATCTCATAATAATCACGTGTAGTGGACATGAAAGACCCTGTATGTCAGTATAAAATAAATAAGATACGTTCGGATAGAACGTACCTTTATGCCTGAAACTGTTTAATTCTTACCATCATCAACTATTTCATAGTCAGCATCTTCGACTGCATCATCGCCGGAACCCGACTTTGCAGAGGCCCCTGCTCCGGATGCAGCTTCTTGCTGTGCTTTCTGATACATAGCAGCTGACACATCATAGATGGCGCTTTGAAGGGCTTCGGTCCTAGACTTGATGGTCTCAATATCATCTTTCTGAAGAGCATCTTTCAGATCAGAGATGGAACTTTCGACCTTTGATCTCTGGTCTGCAGTTACAGAGTCACCCGCTTCCTTCAGGGTCTTCTCGGCTGCGTTCACCAGAGACTCAGCAGTGTTCTTTACCTCCACTTCCTCCTTCCGCTTGTGGTCCTCCTCAGCATGGAGTTCTGCATCCTTTACCATCTTGTTGATCTCATCATCTGACAGACCACCTGGCTTCTGGATGGATATGGATTGCTCCTTGCCAGTGCCCAGATCCTTTGCCCTTACATGGAGGATACCATTTGCATCTATGTCAAAGGTGACCTCTATCTGTGGAATTCCCCGTGGAGCCGGTGGAATGCCATCCAAGATGAAGCGTCCCAGAGTCTTATTGGCAGAAGCAATACCCCTCTCACCCTGCAACACATGGATCTCTACGGATGGCTGGCTGTCGGCAGCCGTGGAGAATACCTGGCTCTTCCTCACAGGAATGGTAGTGTTACGCTCGATGAGCGGAGTTGCAACACCGCCCAGGGTTTCTATACCAAGTGTCAGTGGTGTGACATCAAGCAGGAGCACATCATGGACCTCTCCCCCAAGGACACCGCCCTGAATTGCTGCACCCACTGCAACAGCCTCATCCGGGTTGATGTTCTTGTATGGATCCTTACCGGTTACCTTTTTGATAAGCTCAGTGACTGCTGGCATCCTTGTGGAACCTCCTACAAGAAGCACTCTGTCGATGTCCTTTGCTGTGAGCTTTGCATCCTTCATTGCCTGATTAACAGACACCAGGGTCTTATCAAGCAGATCAGCGGTCATCTTCTCGAACTGTGCCCTTGTAAGATCGATATCAATATGCTTTGGCTGCCCATTGGCATCTGCAGTGATAAATGGCAGGTTGACGTTGGTGGAAGGTATGCCGGAAAGCTCGATCTTTGCCTTTTCAGCTGCATCCCTCAGACGCTGCAATGCTGCTCTGTCCTTGGATAGATCGATACCTTCGTTTTTCCTGAACTGTTCAACAAGATAATCTACTATCCTCTGGTCAAAGTCATCACCACCAAGGTGAGTATCTCCGCTGGTTGAAAGTACCTCAAATACCCCTCCTCCAAGCTCCAGGATAGATACATCAAAGGTACCACCTCCAAGGTCGTAGATAAGGATCTTGTGGTCTTCAGCCTCTTTATCAAGACCATAGGCAAGGGCTGCTGCAGTAGGTTCATTGATGATCCTCATTACTTCCAGACCTGCAATGGCACCTGCGTCTTTAGTAGCCTGCCTCTGTGCATCATTGAAATAAGCGGGAACTGTGATGACAGCCTGTATGATGGTCTCTCCCAGATATGCCTCGGCATCTTCCTTCATTTTACGCAGGATCATAGCAGATATTTCCTGCGGAGTATAATCCTTTCCGCTGAGGGCTACCTTATATCCTGCCTCTCCCATGTGCCTTTTTATGGAATAGACAGTATTGTCTGCGTTTGTGATCATCTGCCTCTTGGCAACCTGTCCCACAAGTTTCTCACCCTTCTTGGAAAAGCCTACTACAGAAGGTGTTGTCCTGCCTCCTTCTGCATTCGGGATGACGGTTGGCTCTCCACCTTCGATAACAGCCATACAGGAATTTGTAGTTCCAAGGTCAATACCCAATATCTTTGCCATATTATTACCTCTCAGGTCCTTATAAGATAGTTATGTTGTAATTATAGTTTTATGACTTTGTTCGTATAGTCGTCACGTATCAGATGCAGTTTTAGCTACAATCTTTATCCTTAGCTGCTACTGATCCTTCAGGAAGTTTTGATACGGTCACAGCAGCAGGTCTGAGCACTCTGGAATGAAGATAGAATCCCGATTTGCACACATCTATAATGGTATTATCGTCGTGATCAGGATGTTCCACATGCATCATCGCCTCATGTTCATGGGGATCGAATTCTGCACCTATGCACTCCATTTTGTGGAGACCTTCCTTCTCCAGGATGGAAACGAATTGCTTGAAGACCATTTCCACACCCTTCACAACAGAGCTTACATCATCTGTGTTCTTGGCAGATCCCAGGGCACGCTCGAAGTTATCATAAACTTCAATAAGTTCAAGAAGAAGTTCTTCTGAAGCAAATTTGCGGAACTCTTCTTTCTCCCGTGCTGTGCGTTTCCTGAAGTTATCGAACTCTGCGGTCAGACGTAAGAGCCTGTCCTTTAACTGTGCGATCTCTTCGTCCTTCATACAAAGTTGCTCCTCCAAAGATGGCGCGCCATTTGTGACTGACACATCATCCATCACATCATTATCACTGTTCTTGGATGGCATTTCTTTAGTATTTCCCAAACCTTCATCCATCTTTACATTCCTCTTCAATCAGTGTAAGGTCATGTGTCTGCAATGCTCATGATTGTTTGATGTTCTATAAATACTTTTTGGTGATGACCATATACAAAAATAGAAATGCAGGATTCAGAGATATTGTCCGTGCATCTTATGCTTCACGGCCTTTATTATTAGCATGCTTGCGATCATACATATAGCTAGAGCTGATACCATTCTTTCCCAGCCTATGCCCTCTATACCCCCCTGGAAAACGAAAGACAGACCTGTAAAAAAGGCTGTCACAGCGAAGGTCACGGCAAAAGCAGCTATACCCCCACCTATAAGTGAACCCGCATGATCAGCACCCCGATCCTCAAAAAACACAGAAGCTGCAATGAATATGACAGCAAATATCAGCAACATCACCGCAAAAGGAAGAGGCGTGGACTTTGTACTGAGCATTGTCATGATTCCCATGGCAACACCTATCATGAACAGTGCCATGGAAGTGGATATTGCTATGGCCTGTGCGAATGGATTTTCAGATAATATTCCCATATTCATCCCTTGGATAGCCAAGATGTGAATGATAGTATTTATTGATTATTGAATAATTATACTATTGTTCTTTCCTGCTCGTTAGTAATATATCTGATAAAACAATTTGCATCCTTCATGAAGATATTACTTGCAGAATATGCAATGGGTACAGGCATGGATGGTACTTTCCTTCTTGAAGGCAGATCAATGCTCAAAACCCTTGTCAGTAGTTTCGCAAGGCTTGGACATAAAGTCACATATCTGACCTCTGGTCCTCTATTACCTGAAGGAAATGCCATTATCGCAAATGAAGAAAATTTCAGGAAGATCATAGAAGAAGAAGCCAAAAAAAGCGATGCTGGACTTGTAATAGGACCAGATGAGATCCTGGCTGAACTTACTTCGTGTATAGAGGATAATACACTTAACCTCGGTTCCACACCTGAAGCAATTGATTTGTGTGCAGATAAAGTAAAGTGCACCAAAGAGCTTCTGCGGAACAATATAGCTGCTCCTCGCATCCTTGAAGACACATTTGGCATTAAATGTGTTGTAAAACCCAGATTCGGATGTGCCTCGGAAGATACATATCTTACTACAAACACTGAAGTACCCCCGGGGTCCATTGCAACAGAATTCATAAAAGGAGAACACCTGAGTGTGAGCCTCATAGCAGGAGAGAGAACATTACCATTATGCGCTAACAAGCAGCTGATAGAATTTATGGATATTAAGGATCCAGCCGGACTTCGTGTTGAATATAAAGGAAATACAGTGTGTTTTTCACCGCCGTACAAAGAAGAACTGTTCAGAACAGCTGTGGCAGCTTCGAAGATATTAGGATGCAGGGGCTACACCGGAGTGGACATAGTATATGATGGAACGCCTTACGTAGTAGATGTTAATCCCAGACCGACCACTTCGATCTATGGGATATGTAAGGTGATGGATGTTGAAATAGCTGATCTGCTGCTGAAGAACAGACTGGGAGGATTACCCGGGTCTGTGGGAATAGCTGCAGAATGTTCCTTTACCAAGGAGGATTTCAAATGAGATACCTTGGTATTGACATAGGAGGGGCAAATATAAAAATAGCCACATCTGATGGAACTATAATAGAACTTCACTACCTGCCACTGTGGAAAGATACTACTCTTCCCCAAACACTAAAGGATATATCAAAAAGGCTCAAGCCCGATAAGGTTGGAGTGGTGATAACAGGCGAACTTGCCGATTGCTTTGAGGATAAATTACATGGACTGAAATTCATAATGAAAGCAGTGGAAGATGCATTTGCATGTGATGTATATTATATTGGCACTAACGGAAATATCCATAAGAATTATGATGACCTGAGAGGTCTTGCAGCTGCAAACTGGGCAGCATCTTCACGATTGATCGGTGAGGAAATAGGTGATTGCATCTTCGTGGATGTGGGAAGTACTACAAGTGATATAATCCCCATAGTTAATGCAAATCATGTGGCATCAACTACCGATTTTAAGAGACTGCTTGCAAGTGAACTGGCCTATATGGGCACATTACGTACCAATGTTGCTACCCTTATGGAAAAGGTGAAAATGAAACAGGGAACTTGCAGGGTCTCCTCGGAACTCTTCACTACAACCGGTGATGTTTATTTGCTGCTTGGAGATATCATGCCGGAAACATATACCTGTACGACTGCAGATGGGGCTGGAAAAAGCAGGCTTGAAACCATGAGAAGACTCGCAAGGCTTGTGTGTGCGGATCTGGAAGAGATATCAGAGAAAGAAATAATGGAAATTGCACGTCAGGTTAAGGAAAAGCAGATAAATTTACTTGCTGAGGCGATATCCACAGTATCTGTGAAACATGGTATACGCAGGATCGTTGCTGCAGGCATTGGGGAATTCATGATCATTGAAGCCGCGGGAAGACTTGGAATGGAATGCATTTCTGTGGCTGACAAGTGGGGAAAAGATATATCCAACGTATTTCCTGCCTATGCTGCGGCCTGGATGGTAAAAACAAATACATAACTCCGATAACAAGAGAACAATATGAGCATCATTGCAAGAAGTTGTACCGTTATTAAAGTAGGTGGAAGTCTTATGGAAACTGCTCCTGAACTTCTCATTTATTTGCAGAAGCATCTGGAGAATAGGAGGAAAACTGCCTCCACGGTGCTGGTAGTTCCCGGAGGTGGCGTTTTTGCAGATGCTGTAAGAGACATCCATAAAAATAAAGGCATTAGTAATGAAGCAGCTCACTGGATGGCTATCCTTGGAATGGAACAATATGCATATTACCTTGCCGACAAAAGTGGGATAGGTACCACAGAAGATCTGGAAAAACTGGTTCCGGGAATTTCGATCCTCATGCCTTACAGGCTACTACGAAAATGGGATCCTTTGCCACATTCCTGGGATGTGACATCTGACTGCATTGCTGCATGGGTGGCATCGATACTGAAAGCCGGAATGGTCAAAGTTACTGATGTGGACGGAGTGCTTATTAACGGGAAGATTGAGACAGTCGTAGGTGCGGCAGAACTGCAAAAAATGGATGAAAGCTGTGTGGACAGGATGTTACCGGAATTGCTTATAAAGGATGGAAGAGATTGCATGGTCGTCAATGGTAAGTACCCTGAAAGAGTGCTTGCCGCTCTTGAGCAGAAAGCTGTAAGAGGCACTCTTATCAAGGGGAATATTTAAATCGTATACTGATTATGTACACAAATCATCTCTGATGAACTTAGTGTATTATCTCTATTATAAATACTGAAGGAGAAATCGAATGGTAAACAAGGTCACAAACTGTACTTCATGCGGTGTTAACTTAGAGGAACGTGGTTTTGCCCGGTTCCCATGCCCCGTCTGCGGTGCAGAGATAGGAAGATGCATGAGCTGCAGGCAGCAGAGCAACCCTTACACCTGCCCAAAATGCGGTTTTGTAGGTCCATGAGGTGTAACAATGGGTGATGTAGCAGCAACTATTAGGGTAATGCCGGAAAGTGTGGAAACCGATCTCAACGA
>AMWB02031316.1_pt2 | contig 32757 bp, 35 predicted proteins | sample 200311 | NCBI WGS metagenome assembly AMWB02 (sample SAMN02737377, study PRJNA173069) | bioreactor metagenome | biome: anode biofilm in microbial fuel cells | place: USA: California | collected 2010-12-16
TTCACGAAATAAGTTGCTTGGAAAAAGCCCAAGCAACTTATTTCTAAGTCACTAACTTCACATACCAGGGGATCTTGATGGTTAAGAAAAAAGCACTCACCGGGTCGGGAAAGACCATTGCAAAAATAAAAGAAAAGGCGGCGAAAAAGAAAGAAGAGCCGGCCAGACCGCCGATGCTCCAGGCCTTGGTCTGGTACAAGGAAGAACATTACCAGGAACTTCTCAAGCTCTTCGATGACGCAGAACTGCTGCCGCCGACCTACCAGCACTGGCTTGCTCGAGCTGAGGAAAAGAAAGCCGAAGTCGAGGCAGGCGGTGATCAGGTTATTAAAGTTTTTATCGATCCCGAAACTTTTCCGGAATGGTGCGAAAAAAAAAATCTGGCCAAGGATGCCAATGCCCGTGCCCAGCTGGCCATCGAGGTTGCCCAGGCCAACTCTTTTTCACTCTGACCAGTCATCCTGGAACCAGGAATACATGCCATGACCTCAAAACATATTCAGGCCCCCGGTGCAATCGTCATGATCCGACCGCACCGTTTCCATCCCAACCCCGAAACCGCCTCGGACAATGCTTTCCAGAGAACCGACGGTCACCTCTCCCCAAAAGAGATTGCCAGGGCGGCCTATGACGAGGTGACCAACGTCGCGGCACGCCTGGAAAAAGAGGGAGTGAAGGTGCATATCTTTGAAGACCGAGGCGAAAAAGAAACGCCCGACTCGGTCTTTCCCAACAACTGGTTCTCAACGCATCCGGGCGGTCATGTAGCCATTTTCCCCATGTACAATCCCAGCCGACGCCGGGAAAGGCGATACGATATAATCGAGATGCTCAAGGCTGATTACCGGGTACAGGACGTAATCGATTATTCCTGCCTGGAATATGACCATCTTTTCCTTGAAGGCACCGGGGCTATGGTCCTCGATCATATCGCCCGGGTTGCCTATACGGCCAGATCGAACAGGGCCGATCCAATCCCCCTGGAACGGTTCTGCACCCATTTTAATTTTGAGCCGATGGCCTTTGCCACCGCCGACGAGAAGGGCGGTTCAATTTATCATACCAATGTGATGATGTGCATCGCCACCGACTTTGCCATGGTCGGTTTCGATATCATCAGCGATTCCCACAGGCGGGAAGAAATAAGGGCACGCCTTGCGGAAATGGGCCGAAGAGTCATCGCCCTTGACAATCATCAGATAAACGAATTTGCCGGCAACGCCATCGAACTGTCCGCCGGAGAGGGGCGAATTCTGGCAATCTCCGCCCGGGCCGCCGCATCGCTGACCAGACAGCAGAAAGATTTTATTGAAGAGTCCGCCCGAATTGTCGAGCTCTCCGTGCCAACCATTGAGCTGGCCGGAGGATCGATACGCTGCATGCTGGCCGGGATTCACCTGGCGCGGCGGTATTGATCAAGATCTCTTCCGGTGAAAGATTCTATGCCAAAACCTCATTGTCCAACAAAGGCCGCGTACAACGATTGCACGGCCTTTTCATAATCATCACCGCTCACGCCGATGATGATATTCATTTCCGAAGCCCCCTGACTGATAACCCGGACATTGATGCCGCCATTTTTCAGGGCGGTAAATGTTTTGGCCGCGATGCCGACCGTCCGGACCATCCCCTCGCCGACCACGGCGATCAGGGCCAGATTTTTTTCAATATACAACTTATCCGGCAGCAACTGCTGTTGGATCTGAGCAATAATAATTTCTTCAAGTCCCTGCAGGTTGGCGTCATCGACGATGACACTGATTGCATCGATACTTGAAGGACATTGTTCAAAATTAACCCCCTGCTCCCGGAAAATGCCAAGCAGACGATGGGCAAAACCGACTTCCTTGTTCATCAACGTTTTCTCAAGACAGATCATCGAGAAGTTTCGCCTGCCGGCAATGCCGGCAACCTCGGTTTCGGCAATCGTCTTTTCGCTCAGCTGAGGGCTGATACGTGTTCCCGGATCGCCGGGCCGGTTGGTATTTTTGATGCAAATGGGGATACCTGCCTCCTGTACCGGCAGAATAGCTTCGTCGTGGAAAACGGAGGCACCCATATACGACATCTCACGAATCTCGCGAAAGGAAATCTCGTCAATGGTTTTCGGATTATCGACAATGCGTGGATCGGCCATAAGAATGCCCGATGTATCGGTCCAGTTTTCATAGAGCAGGGCACCCGCAGCCCTTGCCGCAATAGCGCCGGAGATATCCGATCCGCCGCGGGAAAACGTTTTCACCTCGCCATTGCCGTCATGGCCATAAAAGCCGGCAATCACGTAGAGCGCGGCCGGATCCGACAAACGGTCGCCCAATTTCAGGTAACTGGTAGGGTCTATCGTGTTATTGGGTCGGATGAGCAGATAATCGGCGGGATCGACAAAATCGGCATGCAGATATTCGGCAATAAGCCTGGCCGAGAAATATTCCCCCCGTGAAGCGGCAAAATCCCGGCTGCATCCACGTAAAAGTTTCTTGCCGAATTGATCGATTTCATCGGGTACCGCGGAGCTCAGGTGCAATGCATCGGCTATTTCCGCGAACCTGTCCCGAATAAGACCGAACGGCTCGCAGATGTCGGTGGACATATTCGCCATATCATAACAGAGATAGAGCAGATCGGTAATTTTCGCTTCCGCCGCCTGCCGCTTCCCCGGGGCCGAAACCACCACAATTCTGCGCCTGGGATCGGCGTCAACTATCGCTTTGACCTTACCTATCTGCCTGCTGTCGGCCACACTTGAACCGCCGAATTTGGCAACAATCCTGTCCATCCTTTTTTCCTCTACGTTTGGTTTTGCATCCGTCGATCCTGCTTCCTGAGCAACGCATCCTATACGGTTTCGGTTTCTTTATCAATTTCTGTTCACCGTTAACTCCCACATTGTCGGCCTTTACAAACTTACCCCCAATATTATATTCGTCTTATCTTCGCTGACAACGGATATGATGTACTCGCGTGCAGACACAAGAGGAGTGGGTCATGAAAACGAAGGATAAATCCTCCCAGAAAAAAAGGTCAACTCCAGGCGAAAAAAGAGTCACAGATCGTAGAAAAGAGACAAGCAAAGGCTACACGTACATCACCATGGTGGGCTGGATGTGCCGCAGGGAAAAAACCAGAAGAAAAAATGATGATTTCACATTCTGACATCCGCCTCTAAAACGAATCCCACTTATCCCGCCAGACCTTGCAACCTCTGCTGTTACACCTTCTTTCCTAAATGGTCTTCAGAAAGGGTAAAAACGCGACTGTGGCCATGAAGGAAGGTTAGCATCGGCACGGTTGACAAGCGAGCCCTTATTACTACTGTGTAGTATAGGAAATCGGTTTTTTGATTGCCTCATGCCATCACTACTGTTCACCGATTTCAAAGGAGGCTCATTATGGCTCAGTTAGATGTTGGAAATACGCAGATTGACATGGATGATGAAGGTTTTTTAACGCATCCGGAACAATGGAACACCGAAGTGGCCAAGCTGCTTGCCAAACGTGAAGGCATAGACGAACTTGACCAGTCAAAGCTAGATATTGTTTTATTTTTAAGAGAATACTATCAAAAGCATTCCTCTTTCCCGATTCTCGGGTATGTCTGCAAAAACGTGCATGCCGAATCCCGTGCCTGTGTAACCGAAGAATTTATCGACCCGATGAAAGCCTGGAAGATTGCCGGCCTACCCAAACCGCCCCAGGTCTTTTTCACCAGCTTTGACGGCAAGCACTTCGCCGCAAATCCCTTTTATTGACCGATCAACACCCCGCCCCAGCCGAATGTTCGGCTGAGGCCGGGTTCCACCATGAAATCGAGGTTCCTGTGGACGTCGTGCCGATACGTGAATAGCAGTTGACTTCCAGCCTGCTGTTCGGTAAAAATTATCTGATTATTCCGTATCATTGAAATGATCGAAGGTATTGACTTATTAGCCGGCACCCCCATACCTGCCCGGCTCATTTCCCATAAGACAGATGCTACGCTTCCTCCACACTGCCGACATACACCTGGACAGCCCCCTGAAGGGTCTGGAGTCCCATGATGATGCTCCCGTTGAGCAGATTCGGGGAGCAACCAGGCGGGCGTTTGATAATTGTATTGACCTGGCGATCGAAGAAAATGTTGATTTTTTGCTCATCGTCGGCGATCTCTATGATGTTGACTGGAAAGACTACAACACCGGGCTTTTCTTTGCCAGCCGCATGGGTAAGCTGAACAAGGCGGGAATCCTGGTATTTATCGTCTCCGGCAATCATGATGCGGTAAATCAGATTACCAGAACCATGCCCCTGCCCGACAATGTGACGCTTTTTTCAGCAAAGAGCGCGCATTCGATCCGGCTTGAGGATCTTGGCGTCATTATCCATGGCCAGAGTTATGGCTCCCGCGCGGTCAGCGAGAATCTCGCCTTGCACTATCCACAATACGAGGCCGGTTATTTCAATATAGGACTGCTCCATACCTCGCTCACCGGCCGCGAAGGACACGAAGCGTATGCCCCCTGTACGGTGGATGAATTAAAATCAAAAGGCTATGATTATTGGGCTCTTGGGCATGTCCATAAGCGCGAAATTGTCGCCGATGCCCCATGGATCGTTTTTCCCGGCAATATCCAGGGGAGGCATATACGGGAATCCGGTGTAAAGGGTGCTACTCTGGTCACCGTTGCAGAGGGCCATGTCACCGATGCTCAGGAGTATGAGCTCGATGTCCTGCGCTGGATCACCTGCCCGGTTGACCTGTCGTCGTGCGAGACAACCAGCAGTGTTTACGAAGCCGTACAGCAGGCCTTTGAAGTGGGGCTTGCCCTGGCAAACGGCAAACCTCTGGCCATTCGCCTTATTTTGACCGGCCACTGCCCGGTACATACCCTGCTTTGTGAGCGCACGGCACACTGGACCGAGCAGTTCCGGGGTATTGGTGCAGGACTTGGCAATGTATGGCTTGAAAAGGTCAAATTCCAGACCAGCCAGATGGTGCGTCCCGAGGAGGTCCTCGAAACGGACATGGCTCTTACCGGGCTGGTGCAATCCATCCGTAAACTGGAATTTGACGGCGACACACTTGCAGCATTCGTACCGGAACTTGCCGCTCTACAGAACAAATTGCCGCCCGAGATCTTCATCGGGGAAGATTCCTTTCTCCATCCATCGCCGGAGGCAATCGCCGAGCTCCGCGGGCAGGTGCAGGACCTGCTGATCGCACAACTGCTCCAATACGGCAAAGTCCGATGAGAATAAAACGCCTGCACCTGAAAGCCGTCGGTCCTTTCACCGACCGTACTCTGCACTTTGATTCGAAAGAACCCGGCCTGCATATAATTTACGGCCCGAACGAAGCGGGAAAAAGCAGCTCACTGCGGGCGCTGAAGGCTTTACTTTACGGCTTTCCCCAGCAGACACCGGATAATTTTCTGCATAATTACGACCAACTGCTGGTCGGCGGCTGTATTGTCAACAGCAGCGGTGAAGAACTGACCTTCTGGCGTCGGAAAAAGCGAATCGGCGACATTATAGACGAGGCAGGCAACCCTTTGCCCGCCAATATTTTAAGCCAATTTCTCCATGGAGTGGAGCCGGAGATATTCGCGTCCCTGTACGGTATCGATCATGAGATGCTGCTGCGCGGTGGAGAGGAAATCCTCGCCCAGAAAGGTGAGGTGGGACAAGCCCTGTTTGCCGCAGGGGCCGGAATTTCCTCTCTGCGCCAGGTCACCGAGCAGCTCGAGCAAGAGGCGGCGGAGCTGTTCAAATCAACCGGCCAGCTGCCTAAAATCAACAAGGCCATAAAAAGATTCAGGGAACTGCAGAAAGAAGCAAAAACTGTGTCCCTTTCCTGCAAGGACTGGAAAGATCTCCAGAGTTCCTTGAAAATTGCCGAGAAAGAACGATCCGTACTCGAAAAAGAGCGGGATCATAACAACAAAGAATTGCGTCGCCTCGAACGGCTGGCCCAGGCGATCCCCGAAATCGCCTCCCTGCAAGCTTACCGTGCACAGCGCGAGGACTTAGGCGAAGTAACGCTTCTCCCCCCTAATTTTACCGAGAACTACCGGCAGGTCGTCCAGGCAATTCGTGAAGCTGAGCTGCAACTGCAAAAGGACACCGAACGTCTCGACCATCTCCAGACAAAGCGCCAGGCACTTTCCTTTAACAGGGACCTGCTATGCCAGGCGGAAAAAGTCGATGATCTGCACCAGCGTCTCGGTGAATACCGCAAAGGCCTTAAAGACAAGCCGGAAAGAGAAGGCATGCGCATCAGCCTTCGCAGAGAAGCGGCAGACCTGCTGCAACAGGTACGACCGGATCTGAGTCTGGCTGAGATTGAGCCGCTGCGCTCAGTGCTGATGAAAAAAAAGACAGTGCAGCGATTAAGCGAGGAATATGCGGCAATTAACCAACAGCTGGTGCTGGCCCAAAAACAATACAGGGTCGCAGAACAGGAGCATCAGGAGGCACATCGGTCTCTGGCGGCGATGCCAGCCACAGCCAGCACACAAAACAGCGGGAAACTTCTCCAGGTTGTAAAGATGGCCCGGAAAGAGGGGAATATCGACGCCATGCTGGAAAAAAACCGGCATGAAATCGAGCAGTCCAAAAAAGACTGCCTGATAGAACTCAAACGGCACGGCCACTGGTCTGGTGATTTACAAACGCTGGCCGAACTCCCCCTCCCCCTTGCGCAAACAGTGCACCTGGCGGAGACCCGATACAGTGATATTGATGAGCAAAGACGTCTCCTGGAAAAAGAACAGAAGAATACTGATCATGAGTTGCAAAAGACCCGGGCGGAAATCAAAAAGGGTGCCTATACAGGCGAAATTCCTTCAGAGGCAATGCTCTATAAGATCCGTGATAAAAGAGAACAGGGCTGGCGGCTTTTACGACGACAATGGCTTGATGACCAGGATACAACCGAAGAGAGTCTGGTTTATGCGCCAGACCAACCTGTTGCCGATGCCTACGAAGGATATGTGCAGGAGGCGGATGTTATCTCCGACCGCCTGCGCCGGGAAGCCGACAGGGTTGCCGGGGCAGCGGCCCTTCGCGCTCAGGCAGAAAGCCTCCAGTCCAAGCTGGCTGATTTAGCCCAAAACAAGGCAATGCTTGAACAGCGGCAGCAGGACCTTGATACGGCCTGGAAGGCTCTCTGGCTGCCTGTTGGCATCACCCCGCTCTCACCAAAGGAAATGAGTGGGTGGCTGACCGCGATAGACAGGCTCCGTTACAAAACGGCCGATATCCTGAAAAAAGAGTTGGAAATTGAACGAACCGCCCTGCGCCGCGAAGCTCTGCGACACGCTGTGCAACAAGAGATACAAACCCTAAACCCGCTGGAAACAACGACACATGCGACACTCGGCCCGACGCTCGCTTTGGCAGAAAACCTGCTCGATACTCTTGCCAACCGGCAGGCGGAAAGAGAAAAAGCTACCGAAAGACTTGCAGCTGCACAGAAAAATGTCCAGCAGGCGCAACAGGAAGTAACCACCGCCCAGCAAGCACTGGCAAAATGGCAGGAGCATTGGGACACAGCTACTTCCGGCCTTGGGTTGCCCGGCAGGATAGCGACATCTGAAGCCAATGAACTGATTGATATCATTCAGAGCTGCTTTGACAGGGTGAAAGAAGCTGCCGACCTGAAAAAGCGCATCGAGGGCATCGATCGCGATGCGCAGAACCTTGACAATGATGTTCGGTCTCTGCTTGAAAAAGTCGCCCCCACCCAGCCTCCCCAGCCTCTTGACCAGGCCATTTTACAATTGCGGACGTTGCTCAGCCAATCGCAGAAGGATTGCACGCTCCATGACAAACTTTCCGAAGAAATCGATTCCCTGCAGACTGAGGTCTCCGGAACCAGGAAAACATTGCTGAGCGCTGCTGCCCAAATGGAAGAAATCCTGCGGATAGCCAAAAGTGACACGCAGGAAGATCTGACGGCGGCAATGAGAAAATTCGAGGAATACCGCAAGCTGAGTGAAAAAATTTCTGACAGCCAGGCCAATCTGGCCAAAATTAGCGCAGGAAGCAGCATCGAAGAAATCACCACCCAGGCGGCAGAAATAAATAGTGATGAATTAGCCGGTCGGATCGAGGCACACCGACGGGACATCACTGAGCGGATACATCCTGAGATCAACAGAATATCCCAGATAATAGGCGAGCAGACCAGCAAACTCGCGGCAATGGACGGCAGCGACAGGGCCGCCGAACTCACCCAGGAAATGGAGCAGGAGCTGGCCAGGATGCGGAGGTTGGCAGAGCGATATACCCTGGTTAAGCTGGCCTCGAAAATATTGCAGCTGGAAATCGAGCGCTACCGGGAGGAGCATCAGGATCCTGTGCTGATTATCGGTTCGAGATATTTCCGTGACATGACTCTCGGCTCTTTTACCGGTCTGCGCACCGATATCGATGATAAAGGCGCGCCGATTCTCATCGGCATTCGGCCAGAAGACAGGTGGATACCGGTGGGCGGCATGAGCTCCGGCACAAGAGACCAGCTCTATCTGGCCCTGCGTCTCGCGACCCTGGAATATCGCCTGGAATCCCATGAACCGATGCCCTTTATCGTCGATGATATCCTTATCAACTTCGATGATGAACGTTCACGGGCCACTCTCCAAGCCCTTGCCAGGCTGGCGGCCAGAAACCAGGTCATCCTTTTCACCCACCATCGTCAGATCGTCGATCAAGCTGACAAATGTGCCGATAAAGGCACGGTCGTTGTTCATACCCTCTAAGCCCTGCTCAGATCACCCTTTTGCACCTCCCGGTCAGTCGACTGAAGCACCATTTTATGCGATTCATTCTGTAACTCTGCAGGTCGATCCGGAAGATCGTCGTTTGCCCATCATTGCTGCCCCCGATCACCGAACAGATAACACGACAAAAAAGAACACGCTCCTTTAGTAATATTTTTTACACTTTCGTAACACTTTTTTTCTTACATTATGCAGTATGGACATCTATATTCCTCTTCGAAACAAACATATGCACCATATGGGCTGCACCTCGCCGACAAGGCTTTCTGAAGCGAATTTCACCGACAGCGTAGGGGAAAAACATGGACTGGCTCAAATCCATTACCGAATATGGCATTATCGGCCTGCTGGTGGCGCTGAGTGTTATCGCCGTGGCTATCGCCATTGAGAGATTCCGCTTTTACAAATCCATCCGCCTGGATGCGTTCTCCGATCGCCGACATTTAGAGTTAATGCTTACCCGCCGCCTGCACCTGCTTGCGATCATCGGCAGCAATGCGCCATATATCGGCCTTCTTGGCACTATCTTCGGCATCATGTTGATCTTTTATACAATGGGCCAGGAGGGGATGGTTGACTCATCCCGAATCATGATCGGGCTGGCCCTGTCGCTGAAAGCCACCGCGGCAGGTCTCCTTGTCGCCATCCCGTCAGTCGTGCTGTACAACCTGCTTTTGCGACAAGCCAGGGAAATCGTGGTCACCTGGGAGACACGACATGGATGAAAAGGGCTTTGATACCATCAACGTCATCCCCTTTATCGATATCATGCTGGTGCTGTTGACCATCGTATTAACCACGGCGACTTTCATTGCCCTTGCCGGAGCAGCGCTTGCTGTCTGCAGTAGTCCGTCTTTCAGCGAAGCCGCCGAGGCGGATACGACCCTCGAACACATGACCCTGGATATAATTGTCATTACCGACTCAGCCGTCTCCGAGACGATATCCGTAATCGGTGCGAAGACCATCGAAAAGGGCAGGAATGCCACAATTCCCGATGCCATCAGAAATGAGCCGGACATTACCATCTCCCAGCGCGCAAGTATTGGTGACACAAAGGATATTGTCTCTATCCGAGGTCTGTCAACCAACCGGATTGAGCTGGACATCAATGGCCGGCCGGTCAATGCCGCCGGTGTTGTCGGCGGCTATTATATCGACTGGGGGACCATTCCACTGGACAATATCGAACAAATCGAGATTATCCGGGGCGGCAGCTCCGCCCTGTATGGCAACAATAACCTTGGCGGGGTAATCAACGTCATAACCAAAGCCCCGACTGAACAACCCGAGGCTTCCCTCTACGGCAACACTGCCACCGGCAGCGGGCTGGATCTGGCCCAGAATTACCGGTTCACCCACTCCTGGAAGATAGGCGCAGTCGGCTATTCGCTGGGCGGCAGCTACCAGAAAGCCGATGCTTTACTCTGGAATAATGACTTCGAGGGCAAAAATTTCAATATAAACTCCGCCATTGACATGCCGCTCGAGGGTAGTTTGTCGCTTGGAATGCAATACTCCGAGAATATCCGCGGGTATATCGTCAATAACAGGAAATCGTTGGACGCCGATAACCTCGGGTTTTACCAGAAAATAAACGGCGATTTCCCTCTTTCCTTCGGTGAAAACCTGGCGCCGCCTTTTGGCCGGGCCTTCAAATCTGGCGCAGGCAGCGAATCGGATAAAACCAAATATTATATGGACCTCGGCTACGAACAGCCCATCGGAGAGGCCGTAATGGAATTCAAGCTCTACAAGAACATCGAAGACCGGGATGAAAAGAACTACTCAGTGGCAGGACTCGTTCCCGGTTACGGCGACGGCACCCTGGTTCTCGACCAGTCGGTGGCATCCGATCGGTCCTATGGCGGCAGTCTGAAAGCGACCCTCCCCCTGGCCGAACACGAAATTATCGGTGGTATCCAGTATAAGGTGCTCTCCTATGGCGATATCGTTGAAAATTAAATCGATACAGCCTACAATGGCAAGATTTATACTGGTTCCAAACCCAATCAGAAAGCAGAAATGATCGGTTATTTTATGCAGGACAGCTGGAACATTTCCGATACATTCATGCTGACCCCCGGACTTCGTTACGACACATATAAACTCAAACCGTTGAACGGTGCGGATATTGCTGAATTGCATAATGATTCTTTAACCCCAAAATTGACGGGCACCTACGGAATCACCGCAGAGGACAAGCTCACCGCCTCGCTTTACCAGTCGGTTCGGACCCCCGGACTGCCGGAGATGTACTGGTGGGCCAACGGGAAGACCCAGGGCAATCCCACCCTGAAGCCGGGAAAAAACAATGCTGCGGAACTCATTTACCGCCACGATTACTCCGAAACCGCGTCAACGCAGCTATCCACGTATTACTATGACATTAAAGACTATATCATTTTCCGTAACGATCCCAATTGGCGGGGTGTCTACAATATCGACGAGATGATCCTGTATGGCGCCTCCGTGGAACAGCGGATGGCTGTAACCTCATGGCTGTCCGGCCGGGCCTCTCTCTCCTACCAGAAGAGCAAAAAGGACGGCGATACTTTCGACAACACAAACCTGAGTGATGAACTTGATTTCCTGCCGGAATGGAAGGGTTTGATCGGTGTTGAGCTGCACCTCCCATATCGGATGATCCTGAATGCAGATCTGCGGTTCAGTGGCGATCGCACCGGCATATATGCCTATACCGACGACACAGGCAGTACGGTAAAGAAGCTCGTTACTGTCGATTCCAGCCTGACCTGTAACCTGAATGTGCAAATACCGGTAAGCGAGCATGGCGAAGCAAACCTCTTTGTGGAGAACCTGTTCAATACAAATTATGAAGAGACATACGGCTACCCTCTAGAGACATACGGCTACCCTCTACCCGGTACTATTATCGGTGTCTCGTTCAAATGGATTTTTTAGTTAATGGCGTCGCAACAACAACCTTATAAATACCAAGGAGGAGTATAAAAAATGTTTGATGAAACAAGCTGGCAGCAATGTGTGAATTTTCATGGCCATTCCTGTCCGGGTCTGGCCATCGGCTATCGAGCAGCGCTGGCGGCAAAAGACCGCATGCAGGTTGCCTTTTCGGCCGATGAGGAAATTGTCTGCGTCACCGAAAATGATGCATGCGGTGTTGACGCGGTGCAAGTGCTCACCGGCTGCAGTATCGGCAAAGGCAACCTTGTCTATCGCGGCACCGGGAAAATAGCATTCAGTTTTTTCGACCGGAAAAAGCAGAACGCCCTCCGCGTCTTTTTTAAAAAACCAATCCAGAGACCGGAAGATATTGACCGGACTCAATTGCAGCACATGGTCCTTTCCGCACCAGACGATGAGCTTTTCTCTTTTTCCATACCGACGTTTGCCCTGCCCGACGCCGCCAGGCTGTTTACCAGCGAAATATGCGAAAAATGCGGAGAGGCCGCCCCGGAGCATAAAATCCGCCTGCGGGGAGGCAAGAAACTCTGTCTTGACTGTTTTCCCGCTTACAATCGAGGCTGGTAGCCATGGCGGGGTTTCAGCAACGACATAAAGTATTTGCCCCAAAAACCGTGAATCTTTATCTGGCCGGGTTGATGACATTTTTTGTTATATTATCATCGGGGTTTCCGCAGCCGAAACTTGTTTTCGCCCAGACTCCGGAAAAAGTGACGGTGACTGATATGGCCGGCAGGAGGCTGCAGGTCGTCAAAAACATCAAAATAATGATGTAACAAAATCCACGTTGCGCGTCTGACAATCTTTACCTGCATCTTTGATCAGCCTCCGAACATTCCCCTAAAACAGTGTCTACATCGACGTCTTCTCATCCGAGCAGGCCGTGGTCTATTCAACAGCACCTCGTCTCGGCAGGCATAAGTACTCTTGACGAAAGGAGTAACTTTATGGTCGTATAAACCATGAGAGACCGACAGCAGGAATTCCGCAGCCAGCCGAAAAAAACGTACGTTTCGATAACGTTTCAACCGGCCTGCCCTGGTTTGAATTCACCCACCATCCAACAAGGAGGTGACGAATGACAAGACCGCTGACGAAAAGAGATGCCGAAGCCCTCAAGCTGTTTCAGCACCGCAACAGATTGCTGACCAGCATCAGGGAACACAGTCTCCTTGATCCAGAAGAACAGAGTTATGCCTGCATTTTCCAGCGATGTTGCGAAATACTCACCGACGCCTTTCACTGCGATGGCGTCTGGGCGGGAGATATCGACAAGGAAAAGGGCAGCCTTATTGTGTTTGCTTCCTCCCCGCCACATCCCGAAGCAGATTCTTCGGCAAAAAAAAGACTTGCCCAACTTCTGACTCAACGCTTTGGCGAAAGTCTACAATCCTTTACCGCACCACTCTTGTTGCAATTAGACGAAAACAACTATCCGGCGACCGATTCCTGCGGCCTGCATTGCATGGTCTGGCCGGTCGGATATCAGCAGCGGATCTATGGTTTTGTAGTAATGCACTGCCGCGAACAGATCAACATCTGTGAGCTGAAGAATGAATTTATCTGTCACGTTATCGACGATATAGCCCTGGCACTCTTTTCCCAGGATACCGCCTTGAAACTCAAGGTCGAACGGGATTTCAACAAGGAGATCATCGACTCCATCCAAGCACTGATGGTGAGCATCAGCCCCTGCGGCACAATTGTCTCCTTCAACAAGAGAGCCGAGCAGATCACCGGCTACAAAGAGCAGGAAATACTTGAAAAGTACTGGGTCGATGTGATGATTTCACCCCGCAGGAGACTCGAATTTCAACAGCTCTTTTCAGAGACACTGAGAGGTCCGCAGGTCAATATCAATTTTACGGCACCACTCCTCACCAAGGACGGCACAGAGCGCTTTATAAGCTGGCACGGTTCGATTCGGCATAATATCGACCAGGGAAAAGTCGGCATCGTGATGCTCGGAATCGATGAAACAAAAAATCTGGCTGCGGACCAACAGTTGAACATGTTCACCGCGCGGTGGGAGAAAATCTTCATAGCCATTCAGGACCCCGCCCTGGTGGTCTCCAATGATTATCAAATTCTTGAAGCAAACCCCGCGACCTGCGCCGCCGCGAAAAAACGGAGAACTGAAGTGATAGGCAAAAATATCTGTGATATTCTCCATGGCGGGCACAGCAGCGGCAACCAATGCCCGGTGGAACAGTTGATCGGCCACCAGCAAACCCGGATATCGGAAACCGAACTGCATGGCCTGCATGGCACCTACATGCTGACAGTCAGTCCGCTCGTCGAAGAAAACGGCGATATCAACGCCACGCTGCTGGTTGCCCGCAACCTTACTGCGGAAGAGGTTCTGCGCGCAGAATCGATTCGAGCAGCCCAACTGGCGGCGATCGGCGAACTTGCTTCCGGGGTTGCCCATGAGATCAATAACCCCATTAACGGCATCATCAACTACGCACAAATTATCCTTGATGCCCCGGAAGACCAGGAAGCAACGGACCATCTCCGCAACATCATCAGTGAAGGCAAGCGAATCGCCGGAATTATCTCGAAACTACTGGACTTTGCCCGCCGCCGGGAAGAAATTCTTGCCCCCTCGGCAATCAAAAAAATAATTACCAACAGCCTGCAGCTGGTTGAGCACCTGTTAAAAAAAGACGGAATCATCTGTTCAGTCGATCTGGCCGACCCACTGCCCTCCCTGATGTGCAATGAGCAGCAGCTGCAGCAGGTGGTGCTGAATCTGATCAGCAATGCCCGATTTGCCCTCAATGCCAAATACCCGAAACCTTGCCCCGAAAAACGGCTTGAAATAAAAGGGGTGCTGCACCAACAACGGGACAGTCAGTACATCAGACTGACTTTCACCGATTATGGCGTCGGTATCGAGCCTGAGATTCTCGACAGACTTTTCGACCCGTTTTTTTCCACCAAACCAAAAGGTGAAGGCACCGGGCTGGGCCTCAGCATCAGTCATGGCCTGGTCAGAGACCATGGCGGATATATCAGAGTGCAGAGCAAGCTGGGTGAATGGACCCGGTTTATAATCGATTTACCGATACCAGCTGACAAAGGAACATGATGAAAAAACTACCGCCATGGCTGCTGCTGACAGCTGAATTTATCGTTTTTGCCGGCCTCGTCGCCCTTCTGGGTATTCTTGATCACGCCGCCGGGATGAAAATGATGGTAATAGTCATTTGCCTGCTGACTCCTGCGCTTCTGCTGGCAGCAATCTTCACCCTGCGATATGCGACAAAAGAGCAGCAAAACATCACCACGAACCTCAAAAAAGAACTGGATGCCGAAAAACGTGAATATCAGACCATCCAGGCAAAATTCGATGAAGCTATCGAGAAACGGACCTTTGAACTGCAAAGGGTAAACGGTGCGTTAAACAGAGAAATTGCCGAGCGAATCCAGGCAGAAGAAGAAGTTCGTGGCCTGCAGAAGCAGTTGCACCTGATACTGGATTCCGCCGGGGAAGGCATTCTCGGTCTCGACAATCAGGGAAGGGTAATTTTCATGAATAAAGCCGCATCCTTAATGCTTGGATGGGAGTCCGAGGAACTCATCGGCAACACCCACCATGAACTCATCCATCACACTCTTCCGGACGGCTCAACTCACCCCGTGGAGATCTGCCCTATTTACATGGCCTACCGGGATGGCCTGGTCCACTACAAGACCGGAGACATCTTCTGGTGTAAAAACGGCACCAGTTTTCCGGTGGAATATGTCAGCACCCCCATCAGGGATCGCGACATGCTTACCGGAGCAGTTGTGGTTTTTCGGGATATGAACACCTATAAATAAGCAGTAATGCAACTTCAGCCGCTGGGAAATACCATGACCGAAACAGCAACAACAGAGGCAGCAATTCTTATCGTCGACGATGAAATAAGCTTAAGAAACACCTTCAGTATTTTCCTGAAGCGTGCGGGCTACGCGACCGTTATTGCCGTCGGTTCGTTTGAGGAAGCGGTGAAGGAAGTATCGTCACGGATGTTTGATCTCATAATTTGCGATATCGTTCTGGAAACTCATTCGGGCATCGAACTGCTCAGACGATTCAGGCAACTGGGCGTCACGTGTCCGGTGGTCATCGTAACCGGTTATCCCGAGGTGGAGACAGCCTCGGAAGCCGTCCGCCTGGGGGCATTCGATTATTTGCCAAAACCTGTTGAAAAAGAGGCCCTTCTCAAAACGACAAGACTGGCCATTCGTCAATACCGTCTCGAGCAGGGGAAAAGAGAAGCGGAACTGACCCGGGAACGCTACCGCCACTTTCTGGAAGCCCTGTTCAAAAGCGTTTCCGACTCCATTATTTCCGTGGATCATGACATGCGTATCCTGAAGATGAATCATGCAGCGAGTGTACTTTTTTGTGCCTTGCAACCCGAACTCCGCGAGGGCGACAATCTCCACAGTATCAATCAAAAGGAGGAGCTGACACAGCTGACGGACAACGTGGCCAAGGTACTGAAAACCGGCATTGAGCTGACCGATCACCGGGTTGAACTGTATCTGGAAGACACCTGCAGGGTACTCAGTCTCTGCATTTCCCCGCTGGACAATGGAACGGGACAATCCGCTGGTGCAGTACTGGTACTAAGAGACATGACTCCCAAAAAGCAAAAAGTCTCACAGAAAAGGAACCATTTTCACAAGATGCTTGGGGCCAGTCCGGCTATGCAAAAGGTCTACCTGCTGCTTGAAAATATTGGCCGGGTTGATACCTCCGTACTCATAACCGGCCCCAGCGGCACCGGCAAAGAGCTGGCAGTGCACGCCCTGCACCAGGAAAGCCCCCGACGCAATCGGCCGCTGGTCATGGTTGATTGCACGGCAATGACCGATACCCTGCTGGAAAGTGAATTGTTCGGCCATAAAAAAGGCGCCTTCACCGGGGCCGAAGAAAATCGCATGGGAAGAATTCTCCAGGCAGATGGCGGTACCTTGTTTCTTGATGAAATCGGTGATATTTCCATGACCATGCAACTCCGCCTGCTGCGCTTTCTGCAGGAGAAGACATTTTATCCGGTAGGCAGCGATAAAGAACTGCAGGTCGACGTCAGGGTAGTCGCCGCAACCAATGTCAATCTTAAAGACAAAGTGAAAGCCGGCAGCTTTCGGGAAGATTTATATTTTCGCCTGTTGATTATTGACATCCACCTGCCTCCACTCAGAGAACGGGAAGGCGACATCCCCCTGCTTACTGAATATTTCATTGGTCGATTCGCCAAGAAATTGCACAAAAAAATTACCGGCATATCCGAACAGGCCCTGGTGCACCTGTGCCGCTATGACTGGCCGGGAAACGTACGACAACTGGAACATGCAATTGAACGGGCCTGTATTCTCTGTCAGGGCACGACAATTTCTTCGGCTGATCTCCCCGATGAGATGGTGGGCGGGAGCAAGATCGACCGGCCCCAAACCATCCCTGAAATTGGTGTGACTGCAGAGAAATCAGGAAATCACCCCCGCCTGTTTACTCCCACAGACGAGGATAAACAAACCACTGAAAAAATACTGGCAGCCTTAAAAAAAGCTGGAGGCAACAAGGCGAAAGCGTCCCGTATTCTCAATATTGATCGCTCAACCCTGTATCGAAAAATGCGCGAGCTGCACATAGATGCGGATATATTTGGCTGACGGGATAAAATCCTCCTCTCCATATGATAAGAAGGCAAAAAAACAAAGGCCCACCTCTTCGGTTCAATTCCGAAGATGGAGGGCCTTTTTAACCTAAGCAATCTTAAAGATTAATATTTATATGCAGACTCCCCATGGCTGGTGATATCCAGTCCCTCCCGCTCCTGATCTTCCGGGACTCTTAACCCAATAACCACATCTACCAGTTTATAGGCGACGATAGAGACGACGCCGGACCAGACTATGGTCATGCCAACGCCCCAGACCTGGCTGATCATTTGATCCATCGTAGAATAATCGGCTACTTTGTTGGCTACATAATCGTACACACCAACGCCGCCCAGGGATGGATTGGCAAAAATTCCGGTCAGCAGAGCGCCCAGGATACCGCCAACGCCATGCACACCAAAGACATCGAGAGCATCGTCCGCGCCGAACATACGCTTGAGACCATTTACGCCCCAGAGGCAGACAACACCGGCAGCCAAACCGATAACCAGCGCACCACCTATACCAACCCACCCACACGCCGGGGTGATCGCAACAAGACCGGCAACCGCGCCAGATGCAGCACCGAGCATTGACGGCTTGCCTTTAAGCATCCATTCGGTGAAAAGCCATGATAATGCAGCTGCGGCAGTAGCAGTCATGGTATTGCCAAAGGCAAGAGCTGCAAGACCTGTCGCCTCGAGATTGGATCCGGCATTGAAGCCAAACCAGCCAACCCAGAGAAGACATGCACCGATCATGGTCATAGTCAGGCTGTGCGGCGCCATGGATTCTTTCCCGTAACCTACCCGTTTGCCCACCATGAACGCACCGATCAGACCGGCAATAGCCGCATTGATATGAACAACCGTACCACCGGCAAAATCAATTGCTCCTTTCTGAAAAAGAAAACCGGCAGTCGCTCCAACCTTTGCCGCCGCATCCGCGTCGGTATAGGCGTCTGGACCTGCCCAGAACCAGACCATATGTGCCATTGGCAGATAGGCAAAGGTGAACCACAAGGTAATAAAAGCAAGCACTGCGGAAAATTTCATCCGTTCGGCAAAGGCTCCGAGAATCAGCGCCGGGGTTATAGTTGCGAAGGTTGCCTGAAAAAAGATATATACAAATTCAGGAATAACGACACCTTTACTGAAAGTTGCGGCAACCGAATCAACAGTCACCCCTTTCAGCAGAATTTTACTGAATCCCCCGAAAAAGGCATTGCCTTCGGTAAAGGCAAGACTGTAGCCGTAAATGACCCAGAGGACAACACAGAGACAGAAAACCGTAAAAACCTGCATCAGTACTGAGAGCATGTTTTTGGTCCGAACCAGGCCGCCATAAAACAAAGCCAGGCCTGGAATGGTCATAAGAGCAACCAGGACAGTCGAAACGAGCATCCAGGCAGTATCCCCTTTATCGGGGACTGGAGTATCAAGAGCGAAGGCATCACCGGCAAGATGAACGGCGAACACCACAAAGACAAAGGTTAGAAGATATTTCATAGCGTTTTTCATGGAAAAAGGTCCTCTCAAGGTTCAGATTGCATCAAAACCGGTTTCTCCGGTGCGGATACGCATTACTTGTTCGAGATCGTATACAAAAATCTTGCCGTCACCGATCTTACCCGTGTAAGCAGCCTTGGTTATTGTTTCGATTACCTGGGATAACTGATCATTGGCAATGGCGGCTTCAATTTTTATTTTCGGCACAAAATCAACAACATATTCCGCGCCACGATAAATCTCAGTATGCCCCTTCTGGCGTCCAAACCCTTTGACTTCAGACACAGTCAAGCCACTGACACCGACGGCCGTGAGGGCCTCGCGGACACCTATTAATTTATAGGGCTTAATAATTGCGGTTACAAATTTCATTACCCGATCCTCCTGCAGACAGCCCGCCTGGACGAAGGAGGACTGCCTCTATGATGACTCTGCACATCAATATACCGACGCCGGATGCAGACGGTCCCTGCATCCATCGGTTGATATTTTTGGCGAAATGCTCCTGGCATCACTTTAATTTTACCTCCTCACTGTAGTTAACGGGTTTTTCTGATATAATAGTTAGGTAAGTGTTACGACTCTCTCTTTCTTGAGCAAAAGGAATGCCATTGACTGAGATATTTAATATTTTGTAACAATACAAAATAGTTAGTGCCACACGACCTGAAAACTAAAGCCGAGCCCAACAGGATTTTCCAATACATTTATGTAATTTTTTACAGCAATGCATGACGTTTTTGTTGATTAAAACCGATTAATACCAACCGACAAACAAACCTGTCAGACAGCCTCGTTCGATTTCCTTCTCCATCTTTTTCTGCCCGGGCAGCGCATAAACTCAGAGACAAACAGAAAACCACAGTGAACGAAAACTAGTGGACAATCATGAGAGACTGCTTACATAGCAAAACATAACTATGATTACGCAGACCATGGAATTTGCAGAGATAACCGGCATCAAACTGCGGGAGTTTCGCAATGCCGGCGCACTCGGCAGTTGGGACTATAACGGCAGGTGAGCCGATGCGTGCACAGAATCTCCAATGCAGGGAAAAATCTTATCCAAGCCCAGTCCGCCGAAAAATCGCCGCCAACCCTTTATAACCAGGGCGGTTTTCAGGTCGGCAAGGTCAATTCCCACACTCCGTTCTGTCCTATGCCCTTTCCCGCTGTGAATTTCATGATGACAATCAAAAATTGTCATAACTTGCTTTTTACAGGGTGAAAATTAATGAAAAAATCAACAAAAGCCGCCTTATTATCGGCATTTGCATTTCCCGGTATCGGGCATATGTATTTAAGGAGGTATATCTCCGGCCTCATTTTAATTGGCGCCTCGTTATTTGGACTCTACCCTATGATAGCCACGACACTGGAGAGTGCTTTGCAGATAGTCGAAAAAATTCAAGGCGGATCTGGTCAACCGGATGTGGCAGCAATTGCAGATGCAGTCGCAGGACAACTGATCGAAACAGGAAGTGGCGCACATCCAGCCGAGATTGCTTCGGCTATATTTATAATCTGCTGGATAATCGGCATTATTGATTCTTACAGAATCGGCCATGCTCAAGAGAAAAATAAAGTACGAGTTGAGATATAAATCCACAGGAGACGGACAGATATACCTTGCATGTTTGGGATCTGTGCAATTAAATCCACCCCGGACAAATGTGACAAACAGGCTCCTGCGCAACACGGAAGAGCCCCCCGAACCAGATTAATCAACACAGCAGGGCAAGGTATGCGACCATTAGCAATCTCCATATGTTTACTCTTTTGCAGCAATATTTTCATGACGTTTGCCTGGTATGCGCATCTGAAAGAATTAAATAACAAGCCATGGATAATTGCCGCTTTTGTAAGCTGGGGAATCGCTCTGCTTGAGTATCTCCTGCAAGTCCCGGCAAACAGGATTGGCTATACCGTTTTGAACGTGGGACAGTTGAAAATAATGCAGGAAGTCATTACGCTTTCGGTTTTTGTCCCGTTTTCAGTAATGTATCTCAAAGAGCCTTTGAAATTAGATTATTTATGGGCAGGAATATGCCTTGTCGGCGCCGTTTTTTTTATGTTCCGCAGCAAGTTTGTTTAATAAAAATCGAGGAATTACATGGAACTGATCAAAATTATAGCCGCAATTATTCTGCCACCTTTAGGGGTATTCCTGCAGGTTGGCATCGGTAAACACTTCTGGATTAACATTTTATTAACGATTCTCGGCTATATACCCGGAATCGTTCACGCTGTATGGGTGGTTGCGAAAAATAAGTAAAACCCCCTTCTTTTGATTCTACCCTCAGGAATGTAAAGATTTAGCTGCAGACGGCCTTATCTCCACCAGCGACTGTATTATACCTTGCGATCAGAAGCGACAATGCTACGGGTTAAATGATAGAATAAACCTCGATTATTATCGCGGAGGATATTACTGTTACTGATGATGAAAGATACAATCCCGAGTTGAGAGCTAACAGGGCCTGAATACAAGATGAAACTACTCGCCAGTCAGCCACAAGGTAACAGTTGGATTGTTTTGCAATTAATCTTTACAAGTCTACTCATTTGCTTCAGCTTGGCCTTCTCTTCCTGTTCAACCCACTTCTATAAAATTAGCGGCAACAACGCAACCCTGTATCTTGAAAAACCTTCAGCCAAAAGCGTTTTATTCTTCAGTTCGTTAAATGGCTATGCAGGCCAGAAGCTCGCCCAGCGTGAAGGATTATGGGAATTGACCGTACCTGCTGATAAACCTTTTAAATATTTTTACGAGGTTGATGGCGAAGTCTTCCTCCCCTCCTGTCCCATGAAGGAAAAGGATGACTTTGGCTCGGAAAACTGCATTTTTGAGCCAGAATCGTAGCCTCTGTTTCAGAGGTATCTGTAACAGATAAAATCCATCATATTGCCATGATATCGCATTTCAGCCAGCCACCTGCCAGTTGGCAGTTAACCATCAATACCCAATGACAATACACTTGTCATTGGGTATTGTTTTTTACGGACCAAAACAATGCAGAGAAGATAACATCCATGGCACCCTACCGTGCCGGATTTCACCTGATAAGAAGAGGAGGAAAAATGAAATTAATCATCGGCAACAAAAATTATTCATCCTGGTCGTTGAGGGCATGGCTGCTGCTTGCCGCAAAAGATCTCCCATTTGAGGAAGTAAGAATCCCCCTTTATATGGAGAATACAGATTCGGCGATAGCACAATACACCGCTGCCGGCAAGGTACCTGTCCTCATTGATAACGACCTTACCGTCTGGGATTCTCTGGCCATATGTGAGTATATCTCGGAACAATACCTGGATGGCAATGGCTGGCCTGCTGACGCGGAAGAAAGAGCCGTGGCGCGATCATGCTGCGCGGAGATGCATTCGGGTTTTTTCACCCTTCGCGAAGCAATGCCAATGAACTGCCGCGCAGTAAACCGCCGGGTACCCATGACCGCTGAACTGCAGGAGGACATCTCCCGCATTGACACTCTCTGGAGCCGGTTAAGAGAAAAACATACCCCGCGCGGCCCCTGGCTTTTTGGGGAATTTTCCATAGCAGACTGCATGTTTGCCCCTGTTGTCTTTCGGTTTTGGACCTACAACGCTGCGGTTTCGGACATTTCCCAAAATTATATAAAAACTGTACTTGAGCATCCGAAAATACAGCTCTGGCTGGAACAGGCCAAAAGCGAAGTCGAGACAATCGAGGGTGAGGAAGTTGGCATGTAGTTCCTCGCCAAACAAGATATCAGAGCCTCCCGTCGTTTCCCGGGGAAGCTCTGCTGTAAAAAATATCGGTTAAAAATCACTTACCGGCATTTTTTTTGAGATACGCAATGATATCATCGCTCTCATACATGGAGGTATCGCCATCGATCAGAAAGGGCACCATATAGTCACCGCCGACCTTCACCACCACATCCGCACCAGGAGTCCCCGAAGCCGCATTGACTGTGGCAAAATCCTTTCCCTCTTCCAGCCCCATTTGTCGCGCGGCCCGCAAAACCTTCTGGCAGAATGGGCACGTGGCACTTAAGTATAGTTGAATCATTTACTCACCTTTTGGTAGATTTATTATAAACATTAAACGATTAAGCTCGAATGCCGACCCCTTTCTTCAACAGGGACAGAGTGAACAAAAAAAGCACCACAGAAAACAACAGCAGCATCCCCAGCCCCAGCCAGACATTACTGTCGGCAATCCCTAGAAAACCATAACGAAATCCGCTGATCATATACACAACGGGATTGATCCGGGACAGGCCCCGCCAGAATTCCGGGAGCAGGGAGATGGAGTAAAATACCCCGCCGAGATAGGTCAGCGGGGTAATAACAAAGGTCGGAATGATCGAGATATCGTCAAAACTCCTGGCGAAAATACCATTGATCATGCCGGCCAGGGAAAAGACAAAACTGGTAAGCAGGGCAAAGAGAAGGATAAACGGCACATGAAAAAGAGGCAGCCGGACAAAAACAAGGCTGACCAGCGATACCAGCATGCCGACACACAGTCCTCGCGTCATTCCTCCGGAGATATAGCCAAGGACCATCACCCAGTTTGGTGTCGGGCTGACGAGCAATTCTTCAATATTGCGCTGGAACTTGGTGCTGAAAAAGCTGGAGACGGTATTGGAGTATGAATTGGTGATAATAGACATCATAATCAACCCCGGGGCGATAAAGGCCATATAGTCATAGCCGCCGATAGCACCGATTTGCGAGCCGATAAAACCGCCGAAGATAATAAAATAGAGGGTGATCGTAATCACCGGCGGCACCAGTGTCTGCACCCAGATCCTGAATATGCGGATCATTTCCTTTCTGGCAATGCTGGTAAAAGAGATCCAGTTTCGACGCATCATTCCACCATCTCCAGGAAGAGTTCTTCCAGCCGGTTTGATTTATTGCGCATACTGTCGACAACTATATTCTGGCTGTCAAGATGATTGAAGATATGATTCATTGATTGCGTCCTGTTCTTGGTCACCTTAATCGTCGTTTCATCAACCAGGGAGAACTCGACGTTTTCAAGCGGCATAATTTCTGTTACGGGGTTCTTGGTATCGAAAATAAATGTTTCTTTATCGAGCTTGCGCAGCAGCTCCCTTTTGCTGGTATTCTCGACGATTTTCCCGCGGGCGATAATCGCGATCTGGTTGCAGAGCTGTTCGGCTTCTTCAAGATAATGGGTGGTAAGAATAATCGTCCGACCCTCGCGATTGATTTCCTCCAGAAAATCCCACATGCCCCGGCGCATTTCCACATCGACTCCCGCCGTGGGTTCATCAAGGATCAGCAGTTTGGGGTCATGGACAAGGCCGCGGGCTATCATCAGCCGGCGCTTCATGCCGCCGGAAAGCTCACGGGCGGCCACATTGCGTTTCTCCCAGAGTCCGAGTTTTCTGAGGTATTTTTCCGATCTGCGCAACGCCTCCCGACGGGGGATGCCATAGTAGCCGGCCTGCTGGGTGACGATATCCTGCACTTTTTCAAAAATCGAAAAGTTGAACTCCTGGGGCACAACCCCGATCAGACGTTTGGCTGCCGGAAAATCTGCATCGATATCAACCCCGAACACGCGGATTTTGCCGGACGTTTTAGTAACAAGAGAGGTAATAATACCGATAGTGGTGGTTTTTCCGGCCCCGTTCGGCCCAAGAAGACCAAAAAACTGACCTTCCTGCACATCCAGGGACAGGCCACTGAGCGCTTCGAAGCCGCCTTTGTACTTTTTATGTAAGTCGGTGATGGATAAGGCAATCATAGTTTAGAATATGAGAGAGTTACTGAACAAGTTTGACAAAATAATCGACAATCTCTTCGGCCAGCCTTCGCCCTTCCAGTGCAGATATCTGCACAATACCCGTCGGGCAGGTGATATTGATTTCCGTCAGCTGTTCGTCGATCAGGTCAAGGCCGGTAAAATGGATACCATGCTGCAGCAGCCAAGGTCCGACTTCGGCGATGATTTGCTGCTCTTTAGGCGTTAGTTCGGTCTGCAGCGCGTCGCTGTTGGCAAAATTGGCATGGTAGCCTTTTTTTGGTCGCCGCATGGCGGCACCAAGAAATCTATCGCCAAGCAACATCACCCGTTTGTCACCTTTATGCACATTTTCAAGAAACTCCTGCACCATCACCGGCTGTTTGCCTCCCCCGGTAAACGAGGTAACCAGAGCCTGATCGGATGGTTCTATCTTCTGGACGGATTTGCCCTGAAAGCTGTCGAGAGATTTAATAACGCACGTGCCATGTCTGGCTACGAAATCGCCTATCACCTGAGGATTTGAGCTGACCAGGGTGGACGGCATGTATTTTCTAAAAGGCAGGGCAATCAGCTTTTCATTGAAATCGCGGAGCGAGGACGGACTGTTCAACACCAGCGTTCCGGCAAGAGACAGCAGCTGGGTCGCATAATGAAAGGCCAGATCGTATGGCGGTTCTTTGCGCATCAGGATCAGGGCGTACTCCTGAAGCGCTTTTGCCCCCTTCCGGCCTGCTGCGTCGGTCGCCAGTACCGCAGTGTGGGTCTCAAAAAAAAGATCTTCAATTGTCGCAGTATCGACATCGATACCCGACGCCCTCGCCTGTCGGATAATCGCCAGTGAGGTATCCGTTTTCGACACAAGCCCCTCAATGGGGTCGAGTACAACTAACCATTGCAAAATAAGTCCTCCGTTGACGGCAGATATTCAAACACATCGTATCCCCACCATGCTGACCGGGGACACGAGAAGATCCATACGAAATTCATACTATAACCATAACACGTTGCGGCACAATTCAATTTATTGCTAGAACTCCAATGTGCCTGCTTGCCACAGAAGTGTTGCCACATATCTGTGGCAAAATCCATGATTGTGTCGCATAGCCGGGAAAATATTCGGTACTGCCTGCTGCGTTATTTCCCCCATCACAAGGCTGTAGCCCCCTCTTTTTTCCTGTATTCCCGAACCAATACGTTCATTGCCCCATCCTGCTTTTCCGGCTGGCACTCCATATGCTAGTGAGATATTGACCAGGATAGGTGGAACCGAAGCAACCACACCTAAAGGGGAATACAAAAAATGAATTCTTTTCAGAGACATACCTCGAACACCCTGTTTGCCACAGAACACGCCTGCGTCACCTATCTGTTTCAGAAACGCTGGCCGTGGGGATTCAAATGCCCATTCTGCATGAGATTGCAGCCCGAGGTGGCTCCCGCCTATACAGTCGTCTGCCGATATTGCCGCAAGCAGACATCTATAACTGCCCACACCCTGATGCACGGCAGTAAAAAAAATCTGGTCGCGTGGATGCGCGTGGCCTCGCAGTTTTGCTTTCACGACCGGGGAATAAGTGCGCGGGAGCTTCAGCGATTGATGGAGCTTTCCTGCTACCAGACGGCCTGGAGCTGGTTGCTGAAAATCCGCCGCGGCGCCTCCCGGGCAGAGTCTGCTCCATGCTCCGGCATGGTACTTTTTGAGGTTCTGCCGCTGCCAACTTCATCGGTAACGGATAACAAGACTATCGATATAGGCATGGCCCTGGAAATGGGCCAGGACATCCAGGACACGGCCCGCGTCCGACTCCTGGCCCTGGATATGGATACACCTGAAGAAATCGCCACAGCGATCAGCAGCCTCGTTGCCAAAAATGTCATCCTGCTGCTCGAAAACCGACGCTGGAGCGATGTAAGCAAGCTCCGTGCGTCATATACCCTGGTGCCACCAACGCCGCAACAGCTGGCTCAGGGAGACCTTCTTATGGAGGAAACGTCGAGATGGCTTGATGATCTGTATCACGGTGCAATCGATACCGGTCACCTGCAAAGCTACCTTGATGAATTCTGTTTTCGCCATAACACGGCGTCCTGGCCCGACCGGCTGGCGGTTCTCGATCATCTGCTGACCGGTTTAATCACCTCGGTTGACGAAACGACTTCGACCTCTCGATCAACAGCCAGAGTGAGGATGACATGAAGAACCGATTTCAGGTAGGCTTACTGTTAATTTTTCTGAGCATCCTCGGAGTCCTCGGCTACAATGTCTGGCTGTCGGAGACAACACCTCCCGAGCAGAACTACACCGATTTTCTCTCGGATCTTCAAAATAAACAGATCGTTGCCGTGCACATCAGCGGATCAGAAATCCGCGGCGAAGACAGGATAGGTCGAAAATTCAGAACATTTTCACCGGATATTCCAACCCTTATGCCGTCTCTGCTGGCAGCTGGGACAACGGTCAGTGCCGAGCCGCCGCCGAGCCTGTTCGTCCAGCTGAATCCTCTGATTTTCCTGGTTATTTTTGTGGCAGCTCTGTGGCGGTTTTTCTCCGGCCAGTCCTTTACCGGCAGCAAAATATGGCAGGACAAGCGTTTTCAGTTCAGAGCAGAACCAGCTGACATGAAAACCTTTGCCGATGTGGCCGGCATCGATGAAGTGCAGGATGAGCTCAAGGAAATCGTCGATTTTCTGAAAAACCATGAAAAATACAACCTGCTTGGCGGACGCATCCCTAAAGGCGTTCTGCTGCAGGGCCCACCCGGTACCGGCAAGACCCTGCTGGCCCGGGCAATCGCCGGAGAGGCGTTAGTACCCTTCTATCTCATCGGCGGCTCGGATTTTGTCGAAATGTTTGCCGGCGTAGGTGCCTCAAGAGTCCGGGAACTGTTTAAACTTGCCAAAAAAAATGCTCCCTGCATCGTCTTTATCGATGAAATAGACGCAATCGGCGGCAGAAGAAGCAACGGCAGCAGTTCCCATGAAGAACGGGAACAGACCCTGAACGCCCTGCTCGTCGAAATGGATGGTTTTTCCAGCAACGAAACGGTGATCGTCATCGGGGCGACCAACCGGCCGGACGTCCTCGATCCAGCGCTGTTGCGGCCCGGGCGATTCGACCGGCAATTAACCGTCTCCCTGCCGAACCTGCACGGCCGGGTCAAGATTCTTGAAGTGCACACCCGACCGGTCACCATCTCGCCGGCCTTAAACCTGACGGTTATTGCCCAGGGCATCCCGGGCTTCAGCGGTGCCGATATCGCCAATCTGGTCAACGAAGCGGCCCTGACCGCCGCCAGGCAGAAAAAACAGGCGGTGGAAATGAGTGATTTCGAACAGGCAAAGGACAAAATCATGATGGGCCTCGAACAAAAAAATGCGGCCATCAATGAAAAAGAGCGACGAATAATCGCCTATCACGAGGCCGGCCACGCCATTGTCGCCCGCCTGCTGCCGGAAACAGACAGCCTCCACAAAATTACCATTATACCGCGGGGCATCGCCCTTGGCCTGACCCAGCAGATACCCATCGAGCAGCGCTACACCTACTCGCTGACGTATCTGCTCAACCGGATCAAGGTCCTGCTCGGGGGACGAATCGCCGAGACAATCGTATTCCATCACCTTTCTACCGGAGCGGCAAACGACATAGCCGCCGCAACCGATATTGCCAGTCGCCTGGTCTGCGAATGGGGTATGAGCAGTGCCATCGGTTCGACGGTATATCGTCGAAAACAGCAGCGATTTCTCGGCAGCGCCGAAACAGCAGGCACTTTCAGCGAGGCGACTGCCCGCGAAATCGATCTTGAGGTACGCAGGATCATCAATGACTGCTACGCCGAAACAGAAAAACTGCTCCGCAGCAATAACAGGCTCATTCACGAACTGGCGGAGGTATTGCTGATCAACGAAACGATTGATGCGGAAGAAATGGAGATCGTTATGCAATGTTATGTCAACTCACAAAAAAGTGATAAACAAGGACCGGCCGAGCAGGCCCAGATCGACCAGTCTGATATCGACAAAACCGAGGAGATCCCGGCATGAGAAAATTATCCCCTACCGCCATGCTGTGCGGCTCTATTCTTACGGTCATCCTGTGCAGTTTTACCGGCCGTCCCCTAGCCATGGAGAAAGACGAGGCACCAGCCAGCGTGACTATCGATTATCTCCAGGAGCTCTATACAGCGGTAGACTTCGATCACCAGATGCATGCTGACAACTACGCCTGCAATACCTGCCATCATCACACCACTGGAGACGGTCCAGCCAACGATACCTGTGCAAAGTGTCATGCTGATTCGGGGCCAGCAGGCGACGTGTCCTGCTCCAGCTGCCATGAGCGACAACAAGCTGCTTCCGCTTCGCCTGCAGGGCACTCACCCAGCGATGTCTATCACATCGACAAACCTGCTTTAAAGGGGGCTTTACATCTGCAATGCCTCGGCTGCCACCAGGTGGAGGATGGCCCTACCGGATGTCAGGACTGCCATGCCTTCACCCCGAAAGGACGAAAAAGATTTGGTGTACACAACAATGTCAATGATTGAGTCGCAAAGAAAGAGGAGGAGGCAATGCGAGAAAAAATAAGCCGAAGGTCCATCTTGAAAAATGGTCTGCTGGGAACGGTTACGGCCCTATTATTGCGCCCCAAAGCCGGGAAAGCGCATGATATCAAAAAATATCCGGACAGCATGGGAGTGCTGGTCGATCTGAGTCGCTGCGTCGGCTGCAGAAGCTGCGAGGCGGCCTGCAGGACAGAGCAGAATCTGCCCGAGCCTGATCTCCCCTACACCGACCAGACCGTATTTGAAGAGCTGGAACACGGGAGACAACGCCGAACTGACGAAACCCGCTTTACTGTAGTCAATCGGTATGATCCTCCCGGTCTTGGCCATCCTCTGTATCGGAAAGTGCAATGCAACCATTGTCAGGAACCTGCCTGCCTATCCTCCTGCTTTGTCAATGCCTACACCAAGACACCCGAGGGTGCAGTCGTCTATAATCCGGATGTCTGCGTCGGCTGCCGGACCTGTATGATCGCCTGTCCTTTTTATATTCCAACCTTCAAGTATTCAAGCGCCTTTTCCCCGCAAATCATGAAATGCCGCTTCTGCTACGATACCAGGCTGAAATTCGGCAAACCGCCTGCCTGTGTAGAGGCCTGCCCGCAGGAGGCACTGCAGTTTGGCAAACGCGACGAGCTGATCAAAATAGGCAGGCGCCGCATAGAGGAAAACAACGGCAGCTACGTCGACCATATTTATGGGGAATATGAGGCTGGCGGCACCTCCTGGCTCTACCTGTCCAAGGTGCCTTTTGCGCAGGCGGGATTCGACATGACGGTGCCCCATGCGCCGATTCTCGATTCAGTCAAGAATTTTCTGGGCATAGTGCCGATGGTTTTGACGATCTGGCCAGCACTGTTCGCGGGTTTTCATCTCCTGGCAACCCGCAAAGACCAGGCCAGGGATAACGCACGCGACAACAGGCAGGAGGATGCATCATGAAGGCTTTAATCTCTGAAGAAATCCACTTACCGGTGAGCAGCTCAAGCCAGCCCGATGGAACCCTGTGGACCCTGCGCAAAAAACTTTTCCTTGGCCTGACGACCAGGCAATACCTGCTGCAATTACGGCGAAACCCAGTGAACTGGCTGCTTCTGGCCATTTTTGCGGTGGGGCTGCCTCTTCTGTTGCAGCGCTATATATACGGGCTTGGCTCAGTCACCCATGCCTCCAACGATTACCCGTGGGGTCTTTTTCTCGGCTTTGGCCTCTTTGGCATGGTGCCGCTGTCCGCGTCCGGCTTTCTGCTGGGCACTACGGTGACACTTTTTGGGCGTGAAGATTTCCACCCGATTGAACGTCTGGCCTTGTTGAACGGATTGCTTGGCTATTTCTTCGCCGTCGTGTATCTCGAGGTGGATCTGGGCATGCCATGGCGACTGGCCTACCCGATGTTTGTCTCCCTTGGCCCTGCCGCAGTTCTTTTTCTCGTCGCCTGGCATGTGGCCACCTATCTTTCGGTGCAGATTGCCGAGGTACTTCCCGCCCTGTTTGAGTGGCTTGGCCGGCCAGCCTGGAAACAGTACATAAAACGCATCGGCCTCGGTCTTACCATTGCAGGAATTATTCTGTCTACCCTGCACCAGGGCGCCCTGGGGGCTCTCTTTAATTATGCCCCCACCAAGCTCCACCCTCTGTGGCTTTCCATTGAGTTTCAATGGATTCATTTTCTCTGTTCGGCGGTCTTTGGCGGGCTGGCTATGGTTATCGTCAGCTCAACCCTGATCAACCGCTTCATGCACTGGCGCTGCGGCAAGGCCTTCAGGGAAAATCTCGAGAGGATGACGCTGGGCATGGCCAAAGGTGCGTCCTATGCAATGATCACCTATCTGGTCATTAAACTGGTGGCGGTCGCCCACGACAATGAATGGGAACTCCTTCTCACCGGCTGGGGCTTTTATTATCTTATGGAGATAGGTCTCGGGGTCGTGCTGCCGATGATGCTTTTTGCCCGCGGGGTTCGCAACGAGTCGGTGCGGCCTGTTCGCATTGCCGCGTTTATTGCGGTCGTCGGGGTGGTCTGGAATCGTCTGAATACGGCCATTTTCTGTTTCAACTACCAGCTCTACCAGGACGTACCTTACTGGAAGGAGATCTGGCTGACCGTCACCCTCTATGCCCTCTATTTTATTGTCTACCGCTTTATCGTCTATCGGTTGCCGATCGTCTTTGACTGGCAGGAATCCTCCATGGATACGTAAAGACAAGGCACCTATCCTGCAGGATGTACAACAGTTATGTAGCTCTGTTGCACTGCTACCCGCCGCCATACAACAGTTTTTAGTTAAATACTTGCTTTGCTTTGCGGAAAATGCGCGGCGAGATTTCAAGAAACAAGATAAACCTATTTATTACAGTTAATTAAAAATATTACTCAATGTCCCTTTGGTAGACAGGCTTCTGGCACGTCTGATGCAACTCCATGCACAAAGGATGGTTAGCTGGAACACCGAGATCAATACGTACCAATGGAGGACACCATGAATACCCCGATTATCACCAAAGACAAAATTCAGGTCGACCTTAGCGACGAAATCATGGGCTTTACCCTCAAGGCTGGCATTGCACTGTGCTGCCTGATTGGTATCTGGGGAGTTGCCTGCATTGTCGGCGGCATGATGAGTTCCGGCCCTCTGGCTATGCTTCGAGGGTATCTTACCGCAATCACGGGCGTATAAGAGAAACAAATATTCATCAGCAGGAGAAAGATATGGCTATCAAGGATATGAAATCTACCAGAATATTCATGGCAGGGACCGGGTGTTTATTTGGGATGTGGGCTCTGGCTGCCTTAGTTGGCGGACTGCACCGGGTCAACTGGCAAGTGACGGAACTGATGCGACAGTATCTTGTGGCATCCGGTATGGTTCAACCGATACACACCATGGTTGATTTTTATACGCACATCAAAGGTATTGAATATATTATCTGCGTGGTGTTTTTTGTCGCCTTTCCGGCATTCTTTCAATATGTCGAGAAGCGAAAGACCCCTATCAGAAGGTAATGAGGTCTGGCAGGTTCCCATGCGGCGCATGGGAACCTGGGGCGAGGGTACTATTTCTTTACCTTCTTTCTCGGCGCAAACTTCTTTTGGTGCCTCGCCTGACGAACGGACTTCCTGGCGACGGAATAACCGAAAGTGCCCAGTGGCTGCCGGGAAAGGGAGAAATATTCACCGTGGCAATAGGCAAGTAGTCCGGCTTTGCCCAACTGAATTGTACCATTCTGGTCTATAAGCGATTTTTCCACCTTATTGCCGACAATCTCGGCAACAAAGAGATCATGGCTGCCGAGCTCGGTCACCGAACGGACTTTACATTCCAGCGCAACCGGGCTTTTTTTCAGGGATGGGACCACGATGTTGCTTCCAGGTTCCAGCTCCATGCCGAAATGTTTAATTTTATCGACGGTACGCCCCGACCGACAGCCACAGAAATCGGTCATCTTGACCATCTCGCGGGTCGTAAGATTAATGACGAATTCGCCGGTGGCCCGGATATTGTCATAGGATAATCGTTCCTTGCGCACGGCAATGGTCACCAGCGGTGGATGGG
>AMWB02104241.1_pt1 | contig 32659 bp, 33 predicted proteins | sample 200311 | NCBI WGS metagenome assembly AMWB02 (sample SAMN02737377, study PRJNA173069) | bioreactor metagenome | biome: anode biofilm in microbial fuel cells | place: USA: California | collected 2010-12-16
GCAAAGATCATTCCACCCGTCATCTGCTGGAAGATTCCGGGAAGGACAATAAAGGTCAGGGCCTCTCCAGATTCAGGAGATATGCCAAAGGCGAACACTGCCGGGAAGATAGCCAGACCTGCCATGACTGCAATAAGCAGGTCAATCATTGAGACCTGCACCGCGGTGCTTGCCAGCTTGTTGTCCTTCGGGATATATGAACCGTATGTTATCAGTGTGCCCATGCCAATGCTGAGTGAGAAAAACGCCTGGCCGAGAGCCATAAGCACTGTTGTTCCGGTGATCTTCGAAAAGTCAGGCCTGAAGAGGAATTCCACCCCCTTGCCTGCACCCGGCAGTGTAAGTGACTTGATGCACATGAAGATAAGCAGCAGGAAGAGCAGGGGCATGAGGACCTTGGTAGACTTTTCGATCCCCTTGCGTACTCCTCCAAGCACAATCCCCGCTGTTGCCAGGAGGAAGATTGTGAACCATAGTGCAGGCCTTAGCGATTCACTGCGGAAGGCGCCAAACATGACTGTAAGTTCGGCAGAAGTTTTACCCTTTATCCCCCCTATGAGAATCTGGTAAATGTACTCAAGTGTCCAACCGGCAACGGCAGTATAGAAAGCCAGTATCATGAAGGCCGCCACTATGCCCATCATGCCCACCATGTACCAGGGTTTGTGCGGCGCCAGCGTTTTGAATGCCCCTACAGGGTTGCGCTGTGATCTTCTGCCGATTACCAGCTCCGACATCATTACCGGAATACCTATGGCGAAGACTATGATCAGATACACAATCAAAAATGCGCCGCCACCGTTCTCTCCAAGGATATAGGGAAATCTCCAGATATTACCCAGCCCTATGGCTGATCCGGCTGCTGCCATAATAACCCCCATCCTGCTGCCAAAGGAATCTCTTTTGGAAAAATCAAATCCGCTCATTTACTGACATATTTTGGTGTAAACTTTTAAAGAGTTTAAAGGTGGTAAAATTCTTAAACGCAGCAATGAGTTGATGCTAAAAAACAGAAAATCATCTGCCATCTGCATAAAACAGGCAGAGACGTTGGGTTCAACGTCTCTGCAATAATACTGTCAGAAAATCAATTTAATAAGACTCTCTTTCAATGTAATGCGTGTGCAGAAGCTCGTGCGACTTATGTCCGTTGGGCTTCTCGAGAAACTCCTTGTAGATTGCAATTATCTCGGGGTTCTCGTGAGACTTCCTCAGGTCCATGTGCATGTCTTCGGAATAGATTGCCTCCATCCTCTTCTGCCTGATGGCTGCGTTTGTGGGGATCGGCTGGCCGCCACCTCCGAGGCATCCTCCCGGGCAGGCCATGATCTCTATGAAGTGATACTGAGCCTTACCTGTACTTACTGCTTTGGCTATCTTATTGGCATTTACCAGGCCGTGGGCTATAGCCACCTTCAGTTCAGCACCCTCAAGGAACCTCCACTCTTCGGTTGTGCCTTCGATCTTTATCGTAGCCTCCTTCACCCCTTCCATACCGCGGACGGGCATGATATTCAGGTTCTTGAAGGGTACCGGTTTTCCTGTCACCAACTCATAGGCGGTACGCAGTGCTGCCTCCATGACACCTCCGGTGGCGCCAAATATCACACCGGCGCCTGTGGAAGTACCCATGATTGAATCACAATGACCCGGTTCCAGATTACGGAAATCGATACCGGCCTGCTTGATCATCACTGCCAGCTCGCGGGTTGTAAGTACGAAATCGATGTCCTTGTAACCGCTCGATCTCATCTCAGGTCTGTCAGCCTCATACTTCTTCGCCGTACATGGCATTATGGACACCGAAACAATCTTGGAGGGGTCAAGCTTGCGCTTCTGTGCATAGAATGTCTTTGCCAGGGCACCGAACATCTGCTGGGGTGATTTGCATGTTGACAGGTTCGGCAGCATCTGCGGATACTTGTGCTCAATGAACTTGATCCATCCCGGTGAACATGAAGTAAACATAGGCAGTGCCATGCTGTGATCATTCTCTACCAGAACCTTCTTCAGCCTGGTAAGAAGCTCAGTACCCTCCTCGATGATCGTCAGGTCCGCGGTGAAGTCGGTGTCAAGCACTGAATCAAATCCAAGCTGACGCAAGGCAGTCACCATCTTGCCTGTAACCCTCTCTCCCGGATCATAGCCAAGATCTTCGCCGAGGGCCACCCTAACTGCCGGAGCTGTCTGTACAACCACATGTTTCTCAGGATCATAGATAGCATCCCACACCTGGTCAATATATGTCTTTTCAGTAAGTGCTCCCGTCGGGCAGCGGTTGACGCACTGGCCGCAGTTGGTGCAGACCACGTGGCTCATCGGCCGGTCATGGAACGAGGATATCTTCATATGTGCTCCCTTGTTTGCCACCGCAATGGCTGACACATGCTGCAACTGCGAGCACGTGCGAACGCAGCGCTGGCACCTGATGCACTTGCTGTCATCCTTGATGAAGGCCGGTGATGACCTGTCAATGCTATAGGAATGATCCTCAACCAGGTCAAGAAAAATATGCTCGCCAAAGGAGTATTCGTTTGCCAGTGTCTGCAGCTCACACTTCTGGTTCTTGTAGCATTTGGTGCAGTCAGCCCTGTGTTCCGAGAGCAGAAGCTCCACGATATGCTTGCGGGCGTTCCTTACTTTCAATGAGTTGGTATGTATGTCCATACCCTCCGATACAGGCATGGCACATGCAGCTATCAGGGTGCGGGCTCCCGTTTGTTCTACCACGCACACACGGCAATTGCCTGCCACGCAGAGATCCGGGTGATTGCAGAGAGTTGGAATGATCACACCCAGCTTTTTTGCAGCTTCGAGAACTGTGGTTCCTTCCGCTACCTTTACTTCCTGTTCATTTATCTTAAGAGTTACCATTTTGTTCTGTGCTTGTATTAGTAAATTATCTCTTCCCTGAAATTCTCAACTATCGATTTGAAGGCGTTACCCACTGACTGGCCGAGGCCGCATTTCGATGCCACCTTCATCGTGTCGGCCAGTTTGACCAATTCGTTCAGGTAGGTCGATTTGGCTTCGCCCTTCTTCACCTTCTCAACACCCTTCAGGAGTTGCTGGCATCCTACACGACAGGGGGTACACTGCCCGCATGACTCTTCAGCGAAGAAGTCCAGATAATTGTGCAACACGTTGTACATTGAGCGTGAACTGTTGAAGAGCTTCATGGAACCGCCTGTAGGTACCCCTTCAAACCCGATTATGGTCTCACCGAATTTCTTGCGAGGTACGCAGAAGCCAGAGGCGCCTCCCACCTGAACGGCCTTCGTATCACCGTCACCGAACTCATTTACAAACTCCTGCACAGTCATACCGAGTTCTAGTTCGAATATGCCCGGAATTGGTGTATCTCCTGATATTGAAAACACTTTGGAACCGCGTGAATCCTTGGTCCCCAGCTTGAAATACTCGTTTGCTCCCTTCTCAATTATCATCACGGCAGTGACAAGAGTCTCAACATTGTTGATGGAAGTCGGCTTTGAAAACAGCCCGCTTACGGTCGGATAGGGTGGCTTGTTACGTGGCTCACCGCGGAAGCCTTCTATCGACTCAAACAGGGCACTTTCTTCACCGCATATGTAGGCACCACTGCCCATACGGTATTCAATACTGAAATCGTAGCCTATCTCATTGATCAGCTTATGAAATTTATGAAGCTCCACAAAAAGCTGTGGAAGCAGGAACCTGTACTCCCCCCTGAGGTAAATAAACCCTTTCCTGGCGCCCATGGCCTTCCCGGCAATAGTCATTCCCGCATAAACCTTGGAAGCTACCTTGTCAAGTATCTCCCGGTCTTTAAAAGTACCGGGTTCTCCCTCGTCTGCATTACATACAATATATTTTTCAGGATCCTTCTCTGCGGCGGTGTATTTCCACTTCAGACCGGTCGGAAAACCTGCCCCTCCACGTCCTTTAAGACCTGATTCCAGAATCTGTTGTATTATCTCATCACTTGTCATCTCGAAGGCTTTTTTCATAACCTTCATGATATCAATACTTTCAAATATAAGGTCAACCTTTGTGAGTCCTTTGTTTTTCATTTCAATGCCTCCCTCTCTTTAGCGCATGTAACCTTTAACCACATCTATAACTGTCTCCGGCGTCAGATCAGTGTACGGCATGTCATTGATCAGAATTGCAGGAGCTTTATGACACCATCCTATACAGTTGGTCTCAAGCAACGTGAACATCTTGTCGGGAGTGGTCTCACCAACTTTTATCTTCAGAATATCTTCAAGTGTGCTTACAATGTCATTCTTCCCCTTCATCGAGCAGGTAATGGTCTTGCAAACCCTTATTACATTCTTGCCCCTCTCCTGCGTGTCAAGGAAGGTGTAAAACGATGCTGTCCCGTAGACCTCTGCTGCAGAGATATCCAGTTCAGTGGCTACTGCCACCATCACATCATCGGTAAGGTAGTTGTGTTTCCTTACAATTTCCTGAAGGATGGGCATCAGGCTCTCTCTCTTGCGGCCGTGTTTCTCCGCCAGCTCCTTCACCATGTTACCAGTTTGATACATTTCTGTTGGTTTTTAAGTATTAAGTTGTTTATAATTAAACATCGGCTTGACTTTTCGGCTGTGAAATTAATAACAATACTAATTCAAAAACCTTACTTAAATCATGTTTATGAATATTTAAGGCCTGAATGAAACAACCGGTACTGTTGACAGATTGGCAGAATCAACCGGCAGAGAACTGCTCGAGCTGCGTCCTGAGCCATACGGACCACTTTTCAAGACCCTCTCCCCTGATGGCTGAGGTTTTAATGATGGTGATGCGTGGATTGATGGCGGTAATGTCTGCCATAAATGAATCCATGTTGAAGTTAGTATAGGGGATCAGGTCAGTTTTGTTCAGGATGACAGCCCTTGCTTCACTGAAGAGCATGGGATATTTGGCAGGCTTGTCATCGCCTTCCGCCGTGCTTACCACTGCCAGCTTGAAAGTCTCGCCCAGGTCAAATTGTGAAGGACATATAAGATTGCCTACATTCTCGACAAAAAGCAGATCAATGGCATCAAGATCAAAGTGTTCAATGGCTTTGAAGATACTGTGAGAATCAAGGTGACATCCCCCTTCGGTGTTGATTGCAACAATCGGGATATTGTATTTCTTCAGCCGCTGCGCATCACGGTCAGTGGTAACATCCCCTTCAATCACACCGATGCTCACCTCTCCTGACATCAGCTCGCAGGTCCGCTCAAGTAAAGTGGTCTTTCCGGCACCCGGTGAACTGATAATATTGATCATCATCACCTTTCTGGCCTTTAACAGGCTGCGAACCTCCTCAGCTTTATTCTGGTTTCTGTCCAGGATGTTTTTCATAATTTTTATTTCCATGATTATTCTCCTTCTATACTTTTTACGAACAATTCTTTCCCGTGTATAAGGGCTATCTCCTCTGAACCGCAGATGCCGCAGGCACAAAGATCACCTGCAGGCCTGTAACCGGATCCGCAGTGCAGACACCTCAATTCTGCCGGTATGATCTCTATATCCAATTCTGCTCCTGCTGCCACAGTATCCCTCGCCGCCTCACTGAAGGCAGCTACAAACAGATCTGGAACGATCTGAATAAACTGCCCGAAGCTGACATTGATCTTTTCAACCTTTGTCAGTCCTGCTTCAGCGGCATATCCTTCAACCATTGCAGCCAGGTCTTCTGCTATTCTCAGCTCATGCATGGCAATCTCCTCAACAAATCCTTGGCAGCAACTGTCCCGAAGGCATTTCCAGAAACCTGTTGCCACCTGTTGAACTGTTCAGTATGACTCTGCCTTCTCTTCCGGCAATAATTCCGCCAATGATCGCAGCACCCCGGCCCTGATGATCTGAATGCATCCTTTCAACAATTGCTTCCGCCTCGTCAGCATCAGCGACTATCAGAACTCTTCCCTCGCTGGCAAGGCTAAGCGGATCAAACCCGAGTATCTCACACAATCCCCTGACGGCTTCATGTACGGGTACGGATGATTCGTCAACGGCAATACCGCACATGGTCATTCCGGCAAGCTCATTCAGTACGGCTGCAAGGCCTCCCCTGGTCAGGTCTCTCATGAAATGAACTGCAGCAGGCCTCTCAACCACCCTTCTTATCAGATGGTTCAGCGAGGCGCAGTCAGACGTCATCGGTTTGTCAAAAGAGAGGTTTCTGCGCGCTGCGAGTATAGTCACAGCGTGATCACCGGGCGGACCGTTTATGATCAGCCTGTCGCCCTCCCTGACAGAAGACCCGCTGCTTACATGCATCAGTTCTTCGCTGAGTACTCCCACACCAGCCGTGTTTATGAAAATCCTGTCGCACTTGCCCTTCTCAACCACCTTGGTATCGCCGGTGACAACCTTTACGCCTGCGGACTCTGCCTCATCAGCCATCGAGGATACTATCACGGCGAGCTGATCAATTTCAAATCCCTCCTCTATAATGAATGCGGCTGACAGATACTTTGGTACGGCCCCCGACACTGCAAGGTCATTTACCGTGCCGCATACTGCCAGCTTCCCAATGTTGCCACCCGGGAAAAAGAGCGGATCAATGACGTATGAATCGGTAGTGAATGCTATCAGGGCTGACGGGACAGCGAGCAGGGCCGAGTCGGTCATGGGACCCGTCATACCAAACCGTGCCGCAAAATGGTCACGTATGAGTGCCTGTGCCTGTCTGCCGCCGCTGCCGTGGCTCAGTGTTATCTTTTCACTCATGACTGTGGTATTTGTACCATGTATTGCATGATCCTTCATCTGACACCATGCATGCCCCTTCCGGATGGTCGGGTGTGCAGTGCGATGCAAAGAGCGCGCAATCGGGTGGTCTGCTCACGCCTCTGAGAATATCTCCGCAGATGCATCCGTTTGCAGCGACAGCCTCAGGCAGGTCAACCGGGAAAGCCGATGCATCAAAGCGCCGGTAAGTGCCACGCAGCTTAAGCCCGCTCAATGAGATGACGCCCAGACCCCGCCACTCAACGTCTGCAGACTCAAATACTTCATTCATATAAACCTGTGCCTTAATGTTACCGGCAACTGAAACTGCCCTCCTGTACTGAATCTCCACAGAAGGGCTTCTACTGTTCACCTGCCTGATAAGCATCAGCACGGCTGTCAGTATGTCTGTGGGCTCAAAACCCGTGACGACGCATGCCAGTCCGTATTTTCGCGGAATGAAGTCAAACGCTGAGGAGCCGGTAATGACAGCCACATGACCCGGACAAATGAAACCGTCGATATGCACGCCCTCCCTTAATATAACTTCCATTGCCGGAGGCATGACCTTGTGAGCGTTCAGCACGAAAAAATTGTCAATCCCTTCACTCTCAGCCTGCATCACGGTAACAGCTGTTCCGGGGGCAGTAGTTTCAAATCCGATTGCTGAAAAAACCACCTTCCTTCCCGGGTTTTCACGCGCCAGTTGCAGAGCTTCATGAGCCGACAGCACCAACCGGACATCGGCTCCCTCTGCCCTTGCCTCTCCCGGGGTCATAACAGTGCCCGGCACCCTCATCAGGTCACCGAACAGGGTGACGGTCATATCCTCACTAAAGGCCAGGGCTGTCAGAGTGTCAATATACCTTGCCGCTGTGACGCAGACCGGACAACCCGGTCCGGAGATGAGCCTTACCTGCGGGGGCAGCAGTGAGGGGATGCCAAAGCGGTGTATTGAGGCCGTATGACTTCCACAGACCTCCATGAAGGTGTAATCACGCGTGGCCTCCTTCACAATCATCCCTGCCAGCATGGCAATATGCCTCCTGTTCCTGAATTCGTCAACGTATCTCATTTCCTGGTCATTCGCTTATTGCATCATCCATCTCCTGGAGCAGCCGGAGCGTCTCGAGCGCATCCTCCTCCTTCAGCTTCTCGATGGCAAAGCCGGCATGAAGCAAAACATAATCGCCCACCGTGACGTCATCAACCATCTGCAGTCCTGCCATGAAGACTGCTCCTCCCACGGAGACCTCCGCCATGGCACCCTCAATGGCAACTACCCTGGCAGGAAGACTCAGGCACATACACCTCTCCTTTCCGCCGCCGCAAGCAGCTGCCCGAGAGATATGCCACCGTCATTTGCCGGTACAAGGTGATTGGTGTAAACCGTGAACTTGTTCATGGATAAAAGATACAAAGATTTCTCAAGCAGATACCTGTTCTGGAAAACCCCTCCCGACAATACAACCTCTTTCAGTCCCGTCTCCTTCCTTATCTTATTGCATACGGCTACTATTATCTGAGCCATTGTATTGTGAAACTTTACTGCAATCTGTGGAATGTCTGATCTGTGAGTATCGTTGATTATCTCTTGAAATGTATCCCTCAGGCATACCGTGTCACCGATGATGAACGGGTAAGATTCCTCGGTGATGGAGCTTATGGCTGATTCCAGTCGCATAGGAGCTTCGGAATCAAAGGAAGCCCTGGTGCAGAGCATGAGCAATGCCGACACTGCATCAAAAATACGCCCGGCCCCGCAGGTCAGCGGTGAATTGATGCCGTGAACAAGCATCTCCCTCACAACAGCAAGTTTTTTTTCGTCGATTGTCCGGAAAAGTTTTTCCGAACTGAAGTCATAGCCGCTGCCAAAGTAACTGAAGAGACATGAGAGAGCCATCCTCCAGGGCTCATCAACAGCTGCATCTCCTCCCGGCATCATGAAATAGTCGAAGTGAGTGTATCGCTCAAAATCACGGGCAGTGGCTGTCATGAACTCACTTCCCCAGGTATTGCCATCAATGCCGTAACCCGTCCCATCCATTATCACCGCGATGACCTTTCCGGTCAGGCCGTGCTCAGCCATCACCGATACCGCGTGGGCATGGTGGTGCTGGACCCGTATCAGAGGAAGCCTGCTTCCTTCTGCCATCTCCTCCGCAAACCTGGTTGACAGGTAATCGGGATGCATATCGCAGACGACGGATGAAGGAGTAAACCTGAAGAGTGAGGAGTAAAGCCTGAATGTCTCCCGGTAAAAATCATAAGTGGCCACATTCTTTATGTCTCCCAGAAACTGGCTCATGAAGGCCTGGTAACCTTTGCCGATGCAGAGGCTGTTCTTCTGTTCCGCGCCGGCTGCAAAAATCCCTTCAGCAACTCTGTTCAGCTCAACGGGCTGAGGGGCAAAACCCCTGGCCCTCCGGATCAGGCACACATTACTTCCGATCACCCTGACAACAGAGTCATCAACCCGGTTAAGTATCTCCCTGTTGTAGCTAACAACGCAGCCTGTGACAGGCATAAGATCCCTTTCGGCCTGCAGATCGTCGGTTATAATTGGCTCATCACTCAGATTTCCGCTTGTAAGTACTACTGCAGGAGTTCTTAAGACTTTGAAAAGCAGGTGGTGGAGGGGCATATGAGGCAGCATCGCCCCGGTTGTGTTCAGGCCACTGCTAACTGATAGTGCCAGCGGTCTCCTCTGATTCAGAATGAGTATGGGCCTGCGCCATGAGAGCAGTGCCCTCTCCTCCTCTTTCCCTGTGAAGCAGTATTCATTCAGTGCATCCATATCCCTGAACATAACAGCAAAGGGCTTGGTATCGCGCTGCTTACTCTGCCTGAGGGCCATGACAGCCTCTTCGTTCAGTGCATCGCACATGAGATTATACCCGCCTGTTGATTTTACAGCGACACTGCCACCCTCTGCCAGACGTTCAGCGATGGAACGTAAAATGCCGGAAAAACCTGTGACCACCTGATCACCGGCCCTGAGAGTATATTCCGGCCCGCAACTGTTGCAGGCCAAAGGCTGAGCATGGAACCGCCGGTCAGACATATCATTGTACTCCGCCAGACAACCGGGACACATAGGAAAGGGAGCCATGGTTGTGGCGGCCCTGTCATACGGAAGAGCCTTTATGATGGTGAAACGGGGACCGCAGTTTGTGCAGTTGATAAAAGGATAATCGATACGCCCGGGATCGGAATGAAGATCAGCAAGGCACTCGTCACATACAGCGATGTCAGGACTGACCTCCGTAATGCTCTCTTCATTATCAATGCTGGGGGTGATTGTAAATTCACTGTAACTCCCTGTCTCTGTTTTTCTTACCTCTAAAGACCTGATATTGGCAGCCGGAGGGGCAAGGGCCTGTAAATCAGTGATAAAATGCCCCAGTGTCTCTTCATCACACTGAACAGTCACCGTTACGCCGCCGGTCCTGTTAACAACCTCCCCCTTCAGAGAGTATGCGGAGGCAAGCCTGTAAACGAAGGGGCGGAATCCCACACCCTGCACAAGACCGCTTATCAGTATCTCATACCCGGTTTCCACTAAGTCTACAGGAATAATGACTGTTCTTCCTTCATTCGGTAAACAGACAGGATTACACTTTCTATCTCATCACACAGATTCACATTGTTCACGACCACGTAAACGGGAACTTTAAGCAACACCGGAGAGAAATTTACTATTCCCCGGATACCCATACTGACAAGTTCATTGCATACATCCTGTGCCGAAATGTCAGGAACGGCAATAATGGCAACCTTGACACTGAACCTGTCAATTATCTCCTGGAGCCGCCCGGGCGGGTAGACACAGCTGTCAGCCCTGACCTTCTGCTTGTATGGATCCACATCGAATGTGGCAACAATGTTTATGCCCCGCTTAATAAACTGCCCGTATTTCGAGAGAGCCTGTCCCAGATTGCCCATACCTACCAGGATCACATTGCTTATCCAGTCGCGGTTGAAGAGAGCCTCAATCTCACTCAGAAGTGATGCGGTAATATAGCCTCCCCGTCTGTTCCCCCTTATTCCATACTCGGAAAAATCCTTTCTCACCTGTTCCGGAGTGACCCCGGTACCCTCGGCCAGGGTGTAAGAAAATACCCTGGTGACTCCCATAGAGTTTAGCCTGACCAACAGCCCGTGATAAAGAAAAATCCTCCTCAGGCTGTTCCTTATATTATGTTTTGTGATTTGCTTCACATTAACAAACCGTTTCACAAATCCAATTGCAAGTTAAACCAACTTTTTCATACAGCACAAATAAAAATAATCATATTGATTATGAATATGTTATTGAAACAAACCCGGAACCTGATCCCGCTATGAATAAAATAAACTTGACTTGTGTTAATTGCACATTTAACTTTATTATGTGAATCTTCTCACATAAAATGTATTACATAAGTATTACGAAGGAAGATTGGCATCGTTCACTGGAAAAACTGCTCACTTCACATGACATTTTTGTTCCGGTGAAAGATGAATTCAGTCTTGATTACGAGCCGTTCAGGCTGAGTCAGGCTGAAAATATTGCTTACAACACTCCCAAGCCTGCCACTCCACTTAAGAATTTTTTTCTTCCCGTCAGGGAGAATGTGACTTCGGTCATGAGTAACGGAAGGCAAAGGATCATTATCGGGGCGCCCAACTGTGATATTGAGGCCCTTAAGTTGCTTGACGAGATATATCTTGATGAAGCTTTCACCGATCCCTTCTACAGAAACCGCCGGAAGAGCACCCTCCTGGTATCATCTGATTGCTTCTCGGTAAATGATCACTGTCACTGCACCTCCTATGGTGTTAAGCCATATACCACAGAAGGTGCGGACATTGCCCTGCTGTCAGAAGGTGATTATTTATTTCTGAGGATCATTTCAGACAAAGGGGAGGAACTGGTCAGACAATTATCTTCTGCTGCCGGGGTCAATGACCCTGAACGACTCCGCTTCGCCGATCAGAGGCACAGTGAAACTGAAGCTTTGCTGGCTGAATTGAACAGGGGACTGCCTGATTACCGGGCTACCGGTGAGATAGTCCGGAGGGCAGGTGACAATGTCTGGGTCAAATACGCCTCGAAGTGTGTTTCATGCGGCGCCTGCACTACAATATGCCCCACCTGCAGCTGCTTCCTCCTTATTGACAAGCCCGGTTTTGAGAAGGTGAAACAGATGGATGCCTGCCAGTACCCGGGATTTGAAAGAGTGGCCGGAGGTGAGGACGCTCTCTTTGAACTTCCGCATCGCTTCCGCAACAGGTACATGTGCAAGTATGTATGGAGACCTCAGAAATTCAATTCACTGGCATGCACGGGCTGCGGCAGGTGCATTGAAGCCTGCCTGGGCAGGATCAGCAAGAATGAACTGTTCATGGAACTCACCTGAAGATTCTTATGGCCAGCGATAACTATAATATATATGAGCCCCTTCGGGCGACACTCGAGGAGGTGATTGAAGAATCGCCTCTGATCAAGACATTCGTGCTGATACCGGATGAGAAATTCGTCTTTAAAACGGGTCAGTTCATTGAACTCGCCGTTGACGGTGTGGGTGAAGCTCCCTTTACACCGTCGTCATCACCCCTTGTCTCCGACAGGCTGGAGGTCACGGTCATGAAGACAGGGTATGTCACCGGAATCATGCATGAGCTCAAACCGGGTGCTGTAATGGGTATAAGGGGTCCATACGGAAGAGGTTACCCGGTAAATGAATTCAGGGGGAAAGAGGTGCTCATCCTGGGAGGAGGTTGCGGCCTGGCTCCCATACGGTCACTTCTCTTCACTCTTGAGCATATGAAGGATGAGCTTGAGAAGGTGATACTCTGCTATGGTTCGAAGACACCAGCCGACTGCATTTACAAACCGCTCTTCAGCAGACTGAACAGTATTGACAAGTTTGAAGCCTACCGTACGGTGGATGTAACCGATGACGACTGGAACGGGCCGGTAGGTGTGGCAACTGCACTGCTCGACCAGGTAAAGGTGAATATAGAAAACTCAGTTGCGGTAGTCTGCGGCCCGCCTATTATGATGAAATTCGGGACTATAAGGCTTCTCGAGATGGGCTACCGTGATGAACAGATATACCTCTCCATGGAAAAGAACATGTCATGCGGCCTTGGCAAATGCGGCCACTGCATGATGGGTGAATTCTTTGTCTGTAAAGACGGCCCTGTATTCACTTACAGGGAGATAAAACATAATCCTGAGATTTGGAAATAAAACGGCTACAGGCATGAAGGTGCTTCTGGATATGATTGAACTGAGGGCAGCGATGGTGCAGAACCCGTCCCTGGAACTGCCTGAGGCGCTCTGTTACAGTTCAGCCAACACAAACGGTCTCAAGACCATACGTGAACTGGCTACCTTCAGGTTCACCTGCCGAAGATGCGAGGATGCCCCTTGCATCGCAGTCTGCCCTGCCGATGCCCTTGAGAAAGACACGGACGGTGTGATCATGCGTCACACCAACCTGTGCGTCTCATGCAAGTCGTGCGTCACCATCTGTCCATTTGGCACGATGATGACCGATTTCTTCAGGCATCACCGTAACAAAGATCTTTTCTACGACCTGTGTGACCCTGAAGAGGCCAGGAAGTTTGTTGCAGCATGCCCGCCGGGAACAGCGAGACTTACTGATGAAAAAGAGAAGCCTGACGAGCATATATACCAGCTGAATGAGAGGGTGCTCATCAGGGACTATATCTATGTGACTGAAAAAGAGTAAAGAGAATGCAAATGGCAGTTTATCTCCTCTGGTTTTTCATATTCCCCGGGCTGCTCTTCATGGCTGTAGTGGGTGCCTTCCTTTCCTGGTTTGACAGGAAGATAACCGCCAGGGTTCAGTTCCGTAAGGGGCCTCCCCTGCTTCAGCCATTCTATGACTTCTTCAAGCTGCTGCTCGTCAAGGAGACTATTTTGCCAAAATCAGGATCGGGCTTTGTCTTTCTCCTTGCCCCTCTGCTGGCAGTCTTCGGTGCCACCATGGCAGGCCTCTTTATCCTGCTTCCCCTGTTCAACATAGAAACTGGCTTCAGGGGCGATATAATAGTCATATTCTATCTCCTTACGCTGCCATCGTTCTCCTATATTATCGGAGCACTGGCCTCAGGCAACCCCCTGGGTGCCGTGGGAGCCTCGCGCGAGATGAAGCTGATCATCAGTTATGAACTCACTTTTCTCCTGATCATAGCTGCCGTAATAATGAAGAGCGGACAGAAGTTCGACCTTAACAGCATCATAGCCGCCCAGCAATCCGGCACCCCTTTCATCGGCAGCATCTCCGGCGTGCTGCTCTTCATTGCAGGAATCTTCTGTATACAGGCCAAACTGGCGCTGGTGCCTTTCGATATGCCGGAAGCCGAAGCCGAACTCGCCTCTGGAATATATATCGAATATTCAGGTCCACCGTACGCGATGATCAAACTGGCAAAATATATTATGCTTTTTATCCTGCCGGCTTTCCTGGTCGCACTCCTCATGAACGGAATGAACCCGGGAATAAATATTGTCTGGCTCATCCTGAAGATACTCGGAATTGTGCTTCTCCTCACTCTCATCAGAAACACAAACCCGAGAGTGAAAATCAAGCAGGCCGCCAGGTTCTTCCTTGTCTGGATGAACCTGCTGGTTGTGGTTGCCATTGTGCTTATTGTATTCGGATTATAAAAACATATATCGTGGGGTTCAAGGATTATTGTTTCAGGAAATCACTCTGGGTCTTCCACTTCGGCGGAGCATCATGCAACAACTGTGATATTGAGATCCTTGACTGCTTAACCCCGAGACATGACCTTGAACGGTTCGGGATCTTACTGGTGGGCAGCATCAGGCATGCCGACGTGCTGCTGGTAAACGGATCAATAAACAGGCGTGACAAAGACCGGCTGCTGGAACTTTATCACCAGGCTCCCAAACCACTGCTGGTGGTGGCCATTGGTGCATGCGGCTGTACCGGAGGAATCTTTGCCGAAGGATATACTTTCGCCGGACCGGTTGACAAAATAATACCGGTCGATGCTTATATCCCGGGTTGCCCCCCTAAACCGGAAGCAATCATAGCAGGAATAGTTAAACTGGCAGGTAAAAAGTAACTAAACAGGAATGGATACAGAGGCAGCCATAAATAAACTGACGGAAAAATTCAGCGGTGACACTGTAAAGGTTGTACTGCGGAAGGGCAGACGCGCGATTGTCACTGTCAGACCCACAGCCATTTCCGCCATTTCTGAATACCTCTATAAAACTGAGGGTTACCGGTTCATAATAGCCTCCGCCCTTCATACCAGGAGAGGGTTTGAGATATACTATCATTTCAGCTTTGACGCTGACGGATCGATACTCAGCCTTCATGTGATCCTTGACGGGGAGAAGCCGCATATTGAATCACTCTCAAATATGTTCGGCGCATCAAACTGGATCGAGAGAGAGATGCATGAACTCTTCGGCATTGACTTTCTGAATCACCCTAACCAGGAGAAGCTGCTATCGGAAGGCAACTGGGCTGATGATGTCTACCCATATAGAAAAGAGTTCAAATAATACTCTTACAGCAATGAGCAAAAAGACACTCATACCCATAGGACCCTATCACCCGCTTCAGGAAGAACCTGAGCTTTTCAAGCTCTATTGCGACGGCGAGATAGTTACGGATATAAAATGGGAAACCGGCTACAACCACAGGGGCATTGAAAAACTGAGTGAGTCAAAGAGTTATGACCAGGTATTCTTCCTCGTTGAACGAATCTGCGGTATCTGCTCAACATCCCACCCGTTTGCCTTTGCCAATGCTGTTGAGGAGATTGCAGGCATTGAAATCACTGACAGGACAAAATACATCAGATCAATAATCGGAGAACTGGAACGCATCCACAGTCATCTTCTCTGGGTAGGCCTCGCGGGCCATTTCCTCGGTTATAACACTGTTTTCATGTGGGCGTGGAAATACCGTGAACCTGTCCTTGACCTCTTCGAGATGATAACAGGCAACAGGAACAGCTACGCAATGTTCAAGGTGGGGGGCGTGAGACGTGACATTGAAAACAGTAAGATCCCGGCCATAAGAAAAGAGATGTCTGTAATGCGCAAAAAGCTCGACCTGCTCACCGGCGCGGTGATGGATGACCCGGTGATTCACGCCAGGACAAAAGGCGTAGGGATACTCACCAGGCAGGATATCCTCGATTATGGTGCCGTTGGGCCAACCGCCAGAGCCTCCGGTGTTGACATTGACGTCAGGAGAGACGACCCCTATGCAGCCTATCCGCTCGTCAACTGGAAAGTGATCACTGCCCGGGCCGGAGATGTATTCGCCAAGTTAGAGGTGAGGCTTCTTGAAATGTACGAGTCTGTTTCAATCATTGAACAGTGCATTGATGCCCTCGAAAAGATGAAAGAGGGAGATATAGCACTGAAAATAAATGAGATACCTGCAGGAATAGGTACGGGGCGGGCCGAAGCCCCCAGGGGCGAGGTGTTTCACTTTGTGGTCTCCGACGGATCCAATTCACCGGCAAGACACAAGATAAGGGCTCCCAGCTATACCAACATAGCCACATTCAAAAAATCATGCATAGGTCAGACCATTGCCGATGCGACTATCTCCCTGGCAGCCGTTGACCCGTGCTACTGCTGCACCGAGAGAATGGCAGCAGTCTATGACAACTCATCCGGGAAGAAGATCCTTAACGCGAATGAGCTTATAGAGCTTTCCATGAAGCGAACAGCAGAACTAAGGAAATCAGGTGCCCGTCATGAATGAACCTCTCGCCATATTTGCTGAACCCTCTGCATGCCATATGCTCCAGATGCTGATAATGATACCTATGGCTGCCGGATTACTGCTTTTCCTTGTTCCTGAAAAGTTCCGGATGGCAAAAGGGATACTGGCTATGGCTGTGGCCATGTACGCCGGATACCTTTCAATAGGCCTCTATTCCTCCGCAACCCAGATGACCCTGCAGGGCGAAACAGTCAGACAGGGCTGCCTCACACTCTTTGACTTTGACCTGTTGCAGAAGGCCGGGGAGTATCTGACATTCACCATTGATGGCCTGAGCAAGCTGATCATCATCTTTATCAGCATCATTGCATTGCTTGTCCTTCTCTACACCCTTGCATATAACAGGTTTGCCAGGATCAGTAATTATTACCCCTGGTTCCTGATAACCCTGGGATGTTCTTACGGAGCAGTACTCTCTGATAACCTGATCCTCTTTCTCATGTTCTGGGGTATCCTGGGGATAACCCTGTACAAGCTCATACCAGGAAAAGACGAAAAGAGCTCTGCTGCCGCCAAGAAGACCATGATCCTTATAGGCGCATCAGATACGATCATGCTTGTCGGCATCGCTCTGCTATGGAGACTGACTGACACGCTGAGTATCAACAGCATATCACTGGAGACCAATAACATATTGACTGTCACAGCATTCCTTGCGCTTCTCGTAGGCAGTTTCACAAAGGCCGGTGCCTTCCCCTTCCATTCCTGGGTGCCTGACTACTCCGAGACAGCCCCGGCATCATCGGTAGCACTGCTGCCGGCATCTCTCGACAAGCTGCTGGGGATCTATTTCCTGGCAAGGCTCACAACCGACCTCTTTGTCATGACGGAAGGGATCAAGCTCCTTCTGCTCACAATAGGAGTTATAACAATCATAACTGCCGTTCTGATGGCCCTTATGCAGCACGACTGCAAGAGGCTGCTGGGTTATCATGCTGTATCACAGGTGGGTTACATGATTGTGGGATTTGGTCTTGGTTCCCTGGTAGGGATCGTGGCCGGTCTCTTCCACATGATAAACAACGCCATATACAAAAGCGGACTATTCCTGAGTACAGGAGCCGTTGAACGCCAGACAGGAAAGAGTGACATAACTGAGCTGGGAGGCCTGTCGAAGGCCATGCCAGTCACATTCATTGCCTCACTGGTGTTTGCCATGTCAATCTCCGGATTGCCACCGTTTAACGGATTTGCATCAAAATGGATGATATACCAGGGGATAATCGACTTCGGGTCAGGGGAAGGCATAGCCTCCAGCCTCTGGATTTTATGGCTCAGCCTGGCCGTACTCGGTTCAGCACTGACCCTGGCAAGCTTTGTCAAATTCATCGGAGGAATCTTCCTCGGAAGAAGGGATCCTGCTATGGACAAAATAAGGGAGGTGCCATTCCTGATGTGGTTCCCGATGGCAGTTCTGGCACTTTTCTGCATTGTCTTCGGAGTCTTTGCCACAGGGATTATCATCCCGAAACTCTTTACCCCGGTTGTGGGTTCCTTCACATTCAACGGGCTTTGGAGCTCGTCATTCGTTTCTCTGCTCGTACTGATCTCAATCATTCTCGGCTTCCTTATTTATCTTGCCACCGGCAGGAAAAAATTCAGAACCGAGGATAATTTCATTGGCGGAGAGAACAAGGAAATGCTGGGAGCGTCATTTCCTGCTCCAGAGTTCTACAAGACCTTCTCCGAGTTCAGACTTTTCTCACGTATTTATGAGAAAGCCGAAGAAAAGGCATTTGACATCTACGATCTCTCCAAAAAGGCTGTATTCTGGCTAAGCGGAGGGTTGAGCAACGCTCATACCGGAGTACTTCCGGGATATGTCATCTGGGTCTGCGCCGGACTGATAATCATGTTGCTGATAATGATCTGACAAAATAGAAATATGGAACTGGCAATATCGGTTATAGTGGGATTTATGATACTGGGAGCGCTCTACGCCATCCATGCCAGGGATATTCTTTCAGCGGTGATAGCAGGAGGAATCGTCGGATACAGCCTTGTTATCTGCTTCCTGCTTCTGAAGGCACCTGACCTGGCCATAGTGCAGATTGTGGTGGAGACAATCACCCTGATCATCATGGTGGCAGTGGTGCTGGACAGCTCACGCGTGGAGGCATACGGTAAATTTGACAGCCGGGCATGGGTCACCGCCGGCACGGCGGTGCTGATACTGCTGATCTTCTTCTGGTTTCTGAGGTTGGCTTCAGCACATCTTGCTCCGTTCGGCGAAAACACCATGAGGATGGCCGACGCATATGTCAACGGCGCTGTTGACAGGACAGGCAGCGTTAACCTGGTGACCGGCATAATCTTCGACTTCAGGGGATACGATACCCTGGGCGAGGCAACGGTACTTGTCACTGCAGTGCTCGGAGTGCTGACTATACTGAGGTTAAGAGGGAAAAAAGTATGAATAATGAATAAGGAATGATGATTTAGGATTTAAAATGTGAGCCTTATGAAAGGAATGACAGTAATAGTCAAGAAGACCACGCAGCTTATCGCGGGAATAATTTTCCTGTACGGTATATATATCATACTGCACGGGCATCTGACACCCGGGGGAGGATTTGCCGGAGGTGTTATCCTGGCCGGATCATTCATACTCCTGATCCTGGCTTTCGGGAGTGATTTCATGCATCTTTTAAAAGAAGAGAAGGGCTCCACAATCTATGAGAACCTGGCCATTCTGGCCTTCCTTCTACTTGCTCTCACCGGCCTTCTGGCAGGTGGAAAGATATTCTTCGCAAACTGGCTGCCACACGGCACCCCCGGGGAACTGGTGAGCGCAGGCTTCCTGCCTTTGTATAACATATTCGTCGGGATAGAGGTCGCAGCTTCAATCCTGACGATTTTCCTGGCTCTGGTAATATTTAAAGAGGAGATACTGAAATGACTGTTTACCGGCTCTGTTTCATACTGTTTCTTACCGGCCTCTATGGAGTGATAACCAGGAGAAACCTGATCAAGATAGCCATCTCTCTGTCTGTCATGGAGTTCAGTTGTTTTCTCTTCCTGGCGTTGATTGGATACAGGGATGGAGGGGTCGCTCCCATCGTTGACATGGCTGACCCGGTCAAACCCTATGTAGATCCGCTGCCACAGGCAATGGTGCTCACGGCCATCGTTATCGGTCTGGCCACGACAGCCATGCTGATGGCGGTCATCATCAGGATCTACAGAAAGTACGGAACCTTTGACATAAGAGAGATAAAAAACTTAAGAGGATAGATGATGAATCCGCTGATACCGCTTCTCGTTGCCATACCCCTTGCAGGCGCCTTCCTGACAATGATACTTGGCAGGTTCATCACCGGCATACCCAGGTATATGGCACTGGCAACACTGCTCGTTCTTACTTTTATCAGCTTCTGGCTATTGGTTGAAGGAGGAACAGCTTCTTCGGTATATACCCCGGGCGGATGGGAACCTGTTGATGGCGTTCCGATCGGCATTTATCTCATTCATGACGGATTCTCGGCACTGGTGTTGTGCATTATAAGTGTTATCGGCCTTCTGTCAGTGACCTACTCCATCTCGTACATGGCACGGTACACCTCCGAAAATTACTTCTACTCGCTTTTCTGCCTGATGATAGCAGGGATGAACGGAGTTGTACTGAGCGGCGACATCTTCAATATTTTTGTCTTTCTCGAGATATCGGCTATTTCATCATATGCACTGGTAGCCTTCGGCGTCGAGAAGAATGAACTTGAGGCAACCCTGAAATACCAGGTTCTTGGTGCTGTCGCATCATTCATGGTGCTTTTTGCCATCGGATTCATCTACTGGAGCGCAAAAACACTGAATATAGCTGATATAAGGACTGCCTTCAGTGAAGGGGGGTATGGTATTAATTATATACTTATCCAGATACTGCTTCTCACCGGATTTGGTCTGAAGGCTGCCATTATTCCGTTTCATGCATGGCTGCCCGATGCCCACTCGTCAGCACCCTCTCCCATCTCGGCAATGCTCTCGGGAGTGCTTATCAAAGCCGTTGGCATCTATGTCATTATACGCCTCTTCTTCAATATGTTCGAAATCACGGAGGGGATGGCCATACTTATTACCACTCTTGGCGCCCTGTCAATGGCTGTGGGTGTACTCCTGGCCATTGGCCAGTGGGATCTGAAACGACTGCTTGCATACCACAGCATCAGCCAGATGGGTTATGTCATCATGTCGGCAGGCATTGGTATGATACTTATGGCCAGGGGTCTCCGCAGTGAGATAGCCGCCCTAGCCATCACCGGTGGTATATTTCATATGCTAAATCATGCAGCATTCAAGGGACTTCTCTTCCTCAACGCAGGTGCCATCGAATACGCTGCAGGTACCCGTGACCTCAGGCAGATGGGCGGACTGGCAAAGAGCATGCCCTTTACCTCCTCAACATCACTCGTAGCTTCCCTCTCAATTTCAGGCATACCACCCTTCAACGGATTCTTCAGCAAACTGATCATCATCGTCGCAGCAGTGATGGGCCGCTTTTACTTCCTTGCCGCACTTGCAGCAGTCGTCAGCATAATCACCCTGGCGTCATTCATGAAGTTCCAGCGTTATGCCTTTTATAATAAGGAGCAAGGAAAGATTGGCAAAGAGATCAGAGAGGTGCCTGTGCCAATGTTGCTGAGCATGATAACCCTGGCTGCAATATGCCTGCTGCTCAGTCTGCTTGTATTGCCGGGCATTCGCGAAACGGTGCTCGCACCGGCAACTGAAATACTAATGGACCAGGCGAAATATTCCTCACAAATAACAGGCATGTGATATGAGATATGTGACAGTGTTTATATTATCCATGATCTTCTGGCTCCTCATAACCTTCAAATTCACCGTTCCGAATATTGCAGCAGGAGCCATAGCCTCAGCCATCACGGCAGCCATCTTTGGCAGGTATTATTTTCATAATGTCTATAAATTCCTGCAGCCCAGGCGCTGGCTCTGGTTCGTTGTCTACCTGGTTACCTTCATCTGGGCCTGCATAAAGGCTAACTTCGATGTTGCATACCGTGTGCTCCATCCGGCAATGCCGATAAAACCCGGGATAGTGAAGGTTAAAACCACACTCAGGTCAGAATTTGCCAGGACACTGCTTGCCAATTCAATCACCATGACCCCGGGGACAATCACCGTTGATATCATTGGTGATGAAATGTATATTCACTGGATATATATCCGGTCTGAAGACCCGGCTGTATATACAAGGATGGTGACCGGAAGATTTGAAGAATACATTAAAAAATTTGCAGAATGACCAGTTTCCTGAATATACTGCTCTATATACAGATTGCCCTGTGCGCAGCATGTCTGTACCGTATCATCAGAGGACCGACTATACCTGACCGGATGGTGGGTATTGACATCTTCGGGATACTTGTGGTTGGTATCTGCGGCATAATAACAGTGCAGACGGGTCAGGCCTTCATTCTCGATATCGGCATTGCCTGGGTCATACTTAGCTTTATCGGAACCCTTACGCTGGCAAAATACCTCAGCGGGAAAAAACTGAATGAATAATATGGGAGCCATAATCTTAATATCGGTAGGAGTTCTCTTTAACATCTTCGGGTGTATCGGGCTGATACGGCTTCCGGACATGTACAACAGGTTGCAGGCAGCAACCAAGTGTGTGACACTGGGTTGCTGCAGCATCCTCCTGGGAGTCCTTGTGCATTTTGGCATCGGCAGTGCAGGTTTCAGAGCCCTAATGGCCATTCCAATACTCTTCTTCACTGCTACGGTGGCAGCACATGCCCTTGCAAGGGGAGCATACCATTTCGGAACAAAAATGGATGAAAGGAGTGTCAAAGATGATTACAGGGAGGCAGTGAAATGAAGTACCCCAAACTGAGAGAGCTTAAGGAGGCAGTGATATCACTGGTCACACCGGCATATACATCAAAATTCCCGGCTGAAGAGCATGTGCCGTTCACTGGCTTCAGAGGGAAGCCCGTTGTCGACGATGCCAACTGCGTGGGATGCGAAACATGCGCCAATGTATGCCCCCCGCTGGCCATTACCTTTACCGATGACAGGGAGAAAAAGATAAGGACCATCAGGAGGGACTACGGAAAGTGCATATTCTGCGGCCAGTGCCAGGAACACTGTATCACCGGTAAAGGAGTAAAGCTTTCTGACAAGATCTATGACCTTGCTGTCTTTGACAGAGCCAAAAACGTCGAATACCAGGAAAAACAACTCCTGGTATGCGAAAGCTGTGGCGCGGTCATTACAACTGTGGAACACCTCTGCTTCATGCACCGCAAGCTTGGCCCAAAGGCATTCGCATCGGTACTGAACCTCAATATTCTGAATCGTAAACTCAAACTTACTGAGGGTCAGGATCTTTCATCAGAGATAAGCGAGAAACTGCAGAGGAAAGATATGTTCAGCATAATCTGCCCTAACTGCCTCAGGCAGGTCACGGTCAAGTATATTATCAAAGGTGCCTGAGAAACTTACAGCCTTTTTATCTCAAAACGACCGCACAATTCTCTTTGTCGGTATCGGTAACCTGCTGAGACAGGATGACGGAGCCGGAGTATACATAAGTACCCGGATCAGGGAGACAGACCATATTAAAGTCATCACTGCTGAGGTAAGCATCGAAAACTATATCGGAAAGATCAACTCCACAGACCACAATACTCTTGTCGTGATCGACTGTGTTGACATGAACAGACCTGCAGGGAGCTTCGACCTGATACCGGTGGAGCAGGTCAGTGACCTGACCTTCAACACCCATAATATCTCATTGAAAAAACTCTCTGAGTTCTTCAGAAATGAGTTGTTTATCCTCGCAATTCAACCAGAAACTATTGCTTTTGGTGAAAATTTATCATATATTGTACGTGAAGCATGTGACAAAATAATTATACTCATTAATAAAAAGGAGGTATAAAATGGCCGTTGAATATTTATGCAAGGCGTGCAGGGGACACCTTAATGTCAAGACCTCTATAGTACTCTCTGCCACAAAGATTAACAGCACTAAGAGAGGTCTGGTATTGCTCGACCCCGAGCTCGGAAACTATACAAAGACGACCCACCCGTCGTTCGAACTGGAACCAGGTTCTGAGTACCTGATCAACTGCCCTATCTGTCACTCACAACTGAACAGCATGAAGTATCCTCACCTGGTAAGGATTATCATGATTGATGAGAAAGGAAAGGAGTTTGATATCTATTTCTCAGGTATAGTCGGAGAGAATTGTACTTACAAGATCAGTGAGACAGGCGTTGAGAAGACCGGTCCGGACTCAAAACTCTACGATAAATACTTTGACATCCCCCGCGAAGACCGCAAGTATCTTTAGAAGTCGAAAGTCCGTAAAGTCAAAAGGATTTGCGATTTGCGATTAAATCGAAAATCCGAAATTGAAAATTCTTCTGTCGCCTGTTGCCTCCCCAGCAATCTGGCTGCTGCGCTTGATGACCCACCGGGTCATTTTCAAACGCTTATCCTTTTGTTGCCTAATTATTGCACATATCTGACCGATTCTTCCACCATCTTTGTTTATTTTAAGCCAACTTTGTAACTGATAACCTGTAAGGCATGAAAACGAATATTGAAGTAAGATATGCAGCCCATCCTGACGACGTAAAGCATTGGGATACTGAGCGGCTGCGAAAGGAACACCTGGTCACCAATCTCTTTCAGGACAACACCGTGACGATGATATACACCCTCTATGACCGCATGGTAGCCGGAGGTGCAAAACCGGCAGGCGAAGCGCTGAAGCTCGAACCCGTTGATGAGGTAAAGGCTGCATTCTTTCTGCACCGCCGCGAGCTGGGAATCTTTAACGTGGGAGAAAAAGGAAGGGTCAGGGCAGGCGACAGCGTGTTTGACCTGGACTTCAAGGAGGCGCTATATCTTGGCAGTGGTGACAGGGAGATTTTCTTTGAGAGTATTGATAAAGACAAGCCTGCCCTTTTCTATTTTAATTCCACTCCTGCTCACCGCAACTACCCTGACCGTAAGGTGACAAAAAAGGAATGCATCACCGCGGAGATGGGATCGATGCAGGCAGCCAACCACAGGGTTATCAACAAGATGATAGTAAAGGAGGTGCTTGAAACATGCCAGCTTCAGATGGGCATGACCGAACTCAGGCCCGGCAGTGTCTGGAATACCATGCCTCCTCATACACACGGCCGCCGTATGGAGGTCTATTTTTACTTTGAGTTACCCGATGACAGCGTGGTGTGCCATTTCATGGGCCAGCCCATGGAAACAAGGCATATATGGATGCAAAACAACGAGGCGGTGATATCTCCGCAGTGGTCAATCCATGCTGCCACCGCCACCGCCAGTTATACCTTCATCTGGGGAATGGGTGGCGAAAACCTTGACTATGGTGATCAGGATTTCCTGAAACAGACTGATCTGAGGTAAACAGGGCTGATTTATAAAAACAAGATTCGATGAACAATGATATTTTCAGACTCGACGGGAAAATTGCGCTGGTCACCGGCGCATCATACGGAATAGGCATGGCGATGGCCAAAGCTCTTGCGCAGGCAGGTGCAACCATCGTATTCAATGACCGCAAACCTGAGAAGGTGGAGGAAGCGCTTGCAGAATACAGGCGCAGCGGTATCGATGCAAAGGGATACCTATACGATGTCACCGACGAGATGGCTGTAAAGGAGCACATTGAGAGAATCAGCACAGAGGTTGGCGTTATTGACATCCTGGTCAACAATGCCGGTATCATCAAGCGCATCCCGGCACTGGAGATGGAGGCCGCCGAGTTCCGCGAGGTCATTGACATAGACCTCACCGGTCCCTTCATAATGTCAAAGGCCGTGGCGCCAGGCATGATAAAAAAAGGCGGCGGAAAGATCATCAACATCTGTTCCATGATGAGCGAGCTTGGCCGGGAAACCGTATCAGCCTACGCCTCCGCCAAGGGCGGACTGAAGATGCTCACCCGCAATCTCGCCTGCGAATGGGCTGAGTTCAACATCCAGGTCAACGGCATCGGACCGGGATACATTGCCACCCCGCAGACGGAACCCCTCCGCACCGAAGGCCACCCCTTCAACTCATTCATCATCGGACGGACACCCGCAGCACGATGGGGAACACCTGAAGACCTGCAGGGACCCGTTGTCTTCCTTGCTTCACCCGCATCTGATTTCGTCAACGGTCATATCCTATACGTTGACGGCGGTATACTCGCTTATATCGGCAAACAACCCAAATGATCAACTGATACAATGAAAAAATGCTCCCTCCTCCTGATCCCACTCCTTCTCCTCCCCGGCTGTACCGATGACCGGGTGAAGGTGACCGTTGAAAATCCCCTCCCTTTTGACAGAACAGCAGAAACAGTGGAAATTCCGATGGTTGACCTGACAGGGAAACTTGGCGAAGATGATCCTGCAGCACTGGTTGTGACTGACAGCAAGGGAAACGAAGTGCCGTCACAACTGATATATGCCGGGCAGTCCGCACCGCAGTCAATGATCTTCCAGGCGGAGGTGAAGGCCGGCGCTGCGGCTATTTATTATATAGGTAAAGGGAGCCCGGCGGAGTATGAGGCCAGAGCCTACGGACGGTTCGTGCCGGAGAGGTATGACGACTATGCCTGGGAAAATGACCGGATCGCATTCCGCATCTACGGACCTGCACTCATTGCAAAGGACGGACCCAGCAACGGCATTGACGTCTGGATCAAGAGAACGGACAAGCTGGTGATCGACAGGTGGTATGATGACTACCTTGCCGGGAAAAACACCTATCATGATGACAACGGAGAGGGGTGCGACTGCTACAAGGTAGGCCGCACCCTGGGGGCAGGTGCCATGGCTCCATACATAGCAGACTCCCTCTGGCTGGCTATCAACTTTATAACCTGGGAACGGCTTGACAACGGACCTCTGCGCACCTCGTTCCGGCTTACATATCCACCCTTCCCTGCCGGAGATGCCATGCTGACCGAGACACGCACCATTTCGCTCGACGCCGGCAGCCAGATGACCAGGGTCGTTGAGGAATACTCCGGAACGGATAACGAGTTTCCCGTAGCAGCAGGCATAGTAAGGAGGGAGGAAGGATCAACCATGCCTGTGGCCGGCAGAAGCAATGCCATCGCCTACCGCCTCGATGGCGGCGAGGGAGGGATCACATACGTCGGAACGGTACTGACCACCCCTGTCACTGCCGTAAAGGAGACAGATGAACACCTGCTGATCATCACCGGATACAAACCCGGAACACCTCTGACATATTTTACCGGCGCAGGATGGAGCAAATGGGGTTTTGAATCCGATGATGCCTGGATACGTTATATTGACGGGTTCGCACAGAGAATCCAGTCTCCGCTAAAGGTTAAGACAGAATAAACTGAATATGCGCCTTGCTGCCGGAAAAACGCTGCTCATCCTGCTGATGGCCCTGCTGCCGTTGACACTCTCCGGCCAGTTCAAGAGCGCATTCTCCCATTACTCAGTTGAAGACGGACTCTCCGAGGGAGTGGTGCTCACCATGCACCAGGACCGCGAAGGACTGATGTGGTTCGGCACCTTCGACGGCCTCAACCGTTTTGACGGCTATAATTTCAAAGTCTACAAGTCGGGGTTCAACTCAAGCTACGGACTGACAAACAACAGGGTGGATCGGATCACGGAGGATGACCTGGGCTACCTGTGGATAATGAACAATGACGGCGAGGTCTACCGGATGAACACCCGGACAGAAGAGTTCATCAACTTCAATGAGATCAGCTCATCAGGCCCGGGCAACTATTCTCCCGTCAACCGGATATACTGTTTCAGCGGCGGTGAGACATGGCTCCCCACAGAGGCCGGAACATGCATCAGGGTCATCTCCCGTGCAGCCTCCCCCGAATACAGCATACATCGTTTTGAATGCCGGAATGGCAACACCATAGCAAATTCCATAAACCTGATCAGCAAGGACAGAAACGGCACTGTATGGATACTCTCAGACTCAGGACTGTTCGCTGTTAGCGGTAATGACACCATACCCCGTCAGATGCTGGCTGCACAGGACAGGAATGGAACCGGCAGAGCATTCTTTTGCCTTCATGAAGCCGGCGAACGGCTCTGGCTCGGAACGGGCAACGGTACAATAATCGTGACAGATCACGGAGCTGAGCTGACCGAAGAGATCCGTATGGGGGTCAGCTCTGACATTATCAACATCAGGCCTCTTAACCAGCGCGAGCTGATCATCCTTACCTCCGGCGACGGCTTTTTCATCTACTCACCTGTGACGGGGGAGAAAAAACAGTATGACACCTCGCGTTATCCAGTTTTACCTACCAACAGGATGGCATCGGTGTATGTTGACCGCTACGGCGAAGCCTGGATTGAATCGCAGGCCGACGGAGTGATACATTACGATCCCTTCAACGGTACAGTACGGCATTTCCGGCCGGCTGTCGACAAAACGAATCCCAATGTTCTGCTGCCAAGTTTCGTCATATTCGAAGATGTCAATGACATTCTCTGGATCTACCCGCGTGGAGGTGGATTCTCGCGTTACAACAGGGCCGAAAGAAATCTTGAGTACTTCCACAATGAACCGGGTAGCAGTGACAGACGCTTTCCGAACCTCATCCATTCAGCACTCTCTGACAGACAGGGAAACCTGTGGATGTGCACCATCACCCGCGGCATAGAAAAAGTATCCTTCTTCCCCAGCCTCTTCAGGGTGATAAGTCCCAAGCCCGTTGCAGCATCTCACTCTGAGAACGAGGTCAGGGCCATCTTCGAAGATAATAACCGGTATCTCTGGGCCGCTACCCGTGACGGCAGGGTCTATCTCTTCAACCCTGCGCGCAAAATGGTGGGTTATCTCAGGGAGAACGGCACCTTCAGCTCCGGCGACGCCTTCAGCGCCCTGGTCTATGTTATCACACAGGATAGTAAGGGGAACATCTGGCTGGGATCCAAGGGAAGAGGTCTCTTTAAGCTCGAACCGACTGGCACCCACTCATCCTGTTGTTACCGCATCAACGGCTACCGGCATGACGATGCAGACCCCTTCAGCCTCAGCCATGACAACGTATACTCCGTCCATGAAGACCAGGACGGAAGGATATGGGTAGGCACATTCAACGGCGGACTTAACTACATCGCTGAAGAGAACGGCCGAACACTCTTCATCAACTCTCTGAACCGGTTGAGCAACTATCCTTATTCCAATCATAAGAGAGTCAGATACATCACGTCAGATAACCATGGTAAAATATGGGTGGGAACCACCAGCGGACTGGTGATATTCAACCGCAATTTCAGCGAACCGGAAAAGGCTGAATTCACAACCTGTTTCTTTGATCCGAAGGTTGAGACCAGCCTTGCAAACAACGATGTACACTATATTTACTGCTCTCCTGACGACGAGATCTTCGTTGCCACCTTCGGCGGAGGTCTCAACAGGGTTGCCGGAGACAGCGAAAAACCCGGATTCAAATCCTACACTGTAAAGACAGGCGCACCTGATGACGTGATACTCAGCATCGTGGATGACTTTAATGGCAATCTCTGGCTGAGCAGCGAGCGCGGAATACTGAAGTTCAATGTGAAGAGCGAATCATTCGAGATCTATAGCGAACAGAGCGGAGTTGAAAGACGGTATTTCTCCGAGGCCACCGGGCTGAGAACCGGCGACGGCGAAATCATGTTCGGGTTTGATAACGGTATCTACTGCTTCAACCCGGCCCAGGTAAGAAAGGTCAACTACATCCCTCCCCTGTTGTTTACGCGGCTTACTGTTGCCGGATCTGACATGCACACAGGCGGCATATCTCCGGCATTGCCCGGCAGCGACACAGGCATCGCATCCCTGGAGCTGAGGCATGATCAGAAGAGTCTTGCAATAGAGTTTGCCGCACTTGATTACAGAAACCCGAAAAATATACAATATGCTCACCGGCTTGACGGCATTGACCCTGACTGGATAATAGAAAGAGGCCAGCGCGTCGCCTCCTATACCAACCTCGATCCGGGAGAGTACCTTTTCAGCGTCAGATCAACCAATTCCGACGGCATATGGGTTGACAACACCCGCAGCATCAGGGTGGTGGTAAAGCCTTCATTCTGGCAGACGCTGATGGCAAAAATTCTGATTGCAGCCGTTAGTCTTGCACTGATTGCCCTGACTATCTATGTCATCTTTACAATGTACAAGCTCAGGCACAAGGTGGAGGTGGAACAGCTCATCACCAACCTTAAGCTCAAATTTTTCACCGATATCTCTCATGAGCTCCGCACCCCTCTTACTCTCATCTCAGCCCCGGTGACAAATATTCTTCAGAACAACCACCTTGATCCCGAGGTCAGGGACCAGCTCACCCTGGTGCAGAGCAATACCCGGCGGATGCTGCGTCTCGTAAACCAGATACTGGATTTCAGGAAGGTGCAAAACAGGAAAATGAAACTCAAAATCGAGGAATTTCCTCTTGGGTCATTTATTGAAGGCATATGTACTGACTTCCGGAAGGTAGCCGAGGACAAGGGTATCAGGCTGGTGGTTGAGGATCTCTCGGAGGGCGAAAAGGTGTGGGCTGACCGCGACAAGATCGAGAAGATCGCCTTCAACCTCATCACCAATGCCCTCAAATTCACCCCCCGCGGCAAGCGGGTAAACGTGACGGTAAAGAAGAACATCGATTCCCTTGAACTTATCGTGGCAGATCAGGGGACAGGGCTCTCCAGGGAAAAGATGAAAAAACTGTTCATGCGGTTTGACAGCGAAGAAAAGGAGGTTATGACCATGCAGCCCGGCACCGGGATAGGCCTCTCCCTGAGCAGGGAACTGGCTGAGCTGCATCGCGCGGAACTGACCGCCGAGAGCGAAGAGGGTCTTGGCGCCACCTTCAGGGTCATCTTCAGGCTGGGATTTACACACTTTGACAATGATACTGAATTCGTGCTTGCTGACGGACAAAGCTCGCTCAGGTCGCGACGCCCGGCATCTGCAATGCAGAAAGAGGATGAAGAGGCCGAGGGTGAAGGTCATGACGACGACGAGCCCGTTCTGCTCTTTGTAGAGGACAATGAAGAATTGCGCAGCTTTATAAAAATCATACTCTCTGACGGATACCATGTCATCGAGGCCGGAAACGGCATCGAGGGATTTGAGATAGCCCGGAGCCAGCTCCCTGACATCATCATTACTGACCTGATGATGCCGGAGATGGACGGCCTCGAGCTGGCCCGCCGCATAAAACAGGAGACCACCACTTCCCATATACCGGTGGTAGTACTCACGGCAAAAACTGATCTGGACACACAGGTAGAGGCCCTTAAACGCGGGGCAGATGACTTCATAACCAAACCTTTCAGTTCGACATACCTGAGGGCAAGGGTGGAGAACATCCTGCAGCAACGCAGGAAGCTGCAGGAACTGTTTCTCTCATCACTCGCTGATTACCCGCAGGCAAATGCCGGTAAATCCTATGAGATAAACCCTTCCGAACCGCTTGTGGAATCGTATGACGATAAGCTGATGAAGAATCTCATGGAGGTGATGGAAAAGAATATAGACAATTCCGACCTCACCGTCGATGAACTCGTTTCAAAGATCGGCATAGGAAGATCTGTCTTCTTCAAGAAGCTGAAGAGCCTCACCGGGCTTGCCCCCATCGAGTTCATCAGGGAGGTGCGGGTGAAGCGGGCGGCACAGCTGATCGAGTCAGGCGAGTATACGATTTCCCAGGTGACATACATGGTTGGATGCAATGACCCGCGATACTTCTCAAGAATATTCAAACAAAGGTTCGGGGTCACCCCCTCGGAATACCGTGACAAAAATGCAAAACAGAAACAGACCTGAACCCGGGAAAATAAGTCATATGAAAAATAAATCAGTAATCATTGTTGCAGGGCTGGTTGCTGTGATGCTGGCCTTCTCCTGCGGAAGCAATATTAACCGCGGCCTCAAATCACATCTATGGTCGGTCAGAATGGCCGAGTCCGAGATGATACGCAACCCGTCGCTCTGGATGGTCGATTTTGTTAAGGAAAAGAAGTGGAACTACACCCATGGGCTGATGGGCCTTGCCTTCATGAGACTCAATGAAGCTACGAAAGACGAACGTTACTATGAATATGCGAAGGGTTACGCCGATTCGCTCATTGATTCAGAGGGGGTCATCTACAAATACAAAATGGAAAACTACAACATTGACCAGGTTAATCCCGGCAAGATGATGTTCCTGCTGTATGAGCGCACAAAAGACCCGCGCTATGAGAAGGTTATCCACACTCTGAGGGACCAGCTTGAGTCACAGCCCCGCATTGCTGAAGGAGGCTTCTGGCACAAGAAGATTTATCCTGACCAGATGTGGCTTGACGGACTCTATATGGGAGCACCATTTTATGCGGAGTATGCCATGAAGTATGACCGCCCGCAGGATTTCCGCGATGTAGTCAACCAGTTCCTGATTGTTGCAGCTCATACCTATGACCCTGCCACCGGACTATACAGGCACGCCTTTGACGCATCACGCCAGATGGCATGGGCTGACAGCGTTACCGGTCAGTCACCTCATGCCTGGGGCCGTGCCATGGGATGGTTTTCGATGGCGATAGTGGATGTACTTGACTTCCTGCCTGAAGAACAGACCGGCAGGGATCAGCTGATTGATATCCTGAACCGGATGGCAGGGAAACTTACCGGGATCCAGGATCCCGAAACCGGTGGCTGGTACCAGGTGCTTGACCGTTCGGGTGATGAGGGCAACTATATAGAGACCTCATGCACGGCAATGTTTGCATACTCTATATTCAAGGGAGTCCGGATGGGGTACATTGATACGAAATACCTGGCCACGGCTCAGAAGGCTTATCAGGGTTTGATTGATAATTTTATCGTCACCGGGCCTGACGGGCTGGTCACCATGAAAAACATCTGCGGTGTGGCCGGGCTCGGCGGTGACCCCTACCGTGACGGATCCTACGAATATTATATAAGTGAGATTATCCGTGACAATGATCCCAAGGGGGTCGGACCATTCATCATGGCCAGCCTGGAATACGAGATGACCTCGGATAAAAATTGAATATGAGAGTGTTACCTTACAGGATTCCAGCCGTCGTTGCGGGCAAATACATTACCGGGTGTATACCGTTTTGCTTCCCGCCTGCTGAGCTGACGG